>Ga0074198_1000266_pt1 | contig 65694 bp, 116 predicted proteins | sample EPASupsiteSAE323_FD_64527 | JGI IMG/M metagenome (GOLD analysis project Ga0074198, IMG submission 64527) | Bioremediated contaminated groundwater from EPA Superfund site, New Mexico - Sample SAE3-23 | ecosystem: Environmental > Aquatic > Deep subsurface > Groundwater > Contaminated ... | reverse complement strand
TTTCCTGTAGGCCAGAGTCTGGTTATAGGTCCACCTACAAAGATCGATAGTTTCTTCTAAAGTACGTACCTGAGCTTTAGTTGGAAACACTCGGAATTTATAGGATTTATTCATGGGAGTAGTTGGGTTTATGTTTTAATGATATTTATAGATTACGATTGGTATTTAACAAGGATAAAAGTTTTATTGAGTTATGGTAAATTATTTAATTCTAATTTTTAAAACAAACTTTATAAGAACTTGTTTCTTATATATTACTTTAAAATTGGTCTTGAGCTGGGGGCTCATGTCTTCGCCGAACATCAACTGGTATAAGGAGAATTGTAGCCGATGGTGTAGTGATATTTTTGTTAACGGAGACGGAGAGATCGAAGAAGTTAGTTTTGTTGAGATTTTAGATTTTGATGAAATATATTATAAGGAATATTTAGAATGGTGGAATTCGTTAGCAATTGAGTTAGAAATGTATGAATTATTGAGTGGGATATAAAGGTGGATGGTTTTTTTATTTAATTCATAATTTTAAAATATGTATTTAATTGTTAGAGGAGTTAGGAAGAAAGATGTCTGATTTTAAAGGCGATATTCAATCTAAGTTAGAGAAAGGAATACTTAATCAACGAGTATCTAACAAGGATTTAATACTTGCCGCCATGAACCCGCTGGTTCAAGCTTTGTCTGGAACCGACACACAATTAAAATTCTCTAAACCATTTTATCATAATGTCTACGACCCAAAAGGAAAAGTAGACGTAGAAATGAGTTATGATATTGCCGAAAATTTAGAAGATATCGATTTCTTTTCTTGGGCTCAGGTTGCAGATTCTGACGGGTTTAGAGGCGGTCGCGGGGTTGCTGAACTTGCTTGGGGAAAAGATTCCAACTCTGGATACGTAAATTATACTGCTATGCAGAGAAGGCCGTATGATTCGTTCATACGACCTAAAAATGATAAAATAATTAGCACGGCCCTTCGCTGGAAGGGTATGTATTACGATAATGAAGGAACCCTTAATTTTGATCAAACTATAAATTCTGGGACTAAATCTGGAAAAATAGTCAGTTTGGATAAAAATCAAGTATTTTCTTTATCTCCATTGGGATCTAGATTCATAGATGAAAGCATATTAGAATACCTTTTGCCATATATCGATCTAGCTGCTTACAGCTTTGATTTGATTTATGTTGTAATGAACGAACAAATCAATCCTAAAGATTTAGTTATAACAGACGAAAACTTGCCTGGAACGTCAGATATTGCAAAAAATATACTAGAAGGGAATAATTCTATTGAGAATACACCTATTCCGCCCAATATGAGCTTGAATCGTCCTCATTATTACGATCGGCAAGATATACTTTCGTTCTATAATTTCGCTACGCGAGAACTCTATAAGATAGTTTTTCCGATTTCTGCGCTTTCAGACGGAGGGGAGGGTAAGTCGGCGCTACTCGATAATAGCTCGGCCAGCGCAAAAATGTCAACTTTCTTTGCTTATATTCAGTCTGGTAGGTTAAAATTCTGTAGAGAAGCCAGCAAATTGGGAAATAACTGGTTGGATATTAACGGATTCAAAAAGAAGGGATATCGTTATTCTCTGATCCCAGCCCCGATTGAACCAAAAGATACTCAAAACGAATTAAAAATCATGATCGCAGCCAGAGGGAGCGGAGATATTAGCCAACAAGAGTACAGGAACTGGATTAACAGCAGTGTAATTGGAATCCGGCTCCAAGAAAATTTTGAGTCAGAAGAGGATTTAGGACAAAAGGTCCAACCCAAAGTAGACTCCGCGGTTTCCAAAGTGTTAGATAAAGTCGCAGATGGAGATGATCCCATCCAAGCTATGGCTGATGTGGTAGCGAGGTAAATAAGCAATGAAAATAATATTTTATCCCCTCTTCAGCTCTTAATTTTTCTAAATAGACTTTTGTATTACAATTCCAACAAAGAAATCTATATTCCTTCTTTAAGGACTTTGGCCAATTATTTTTTCTAAATATATCAATCAATTTTATTCCGCTTCTTCTTGTTCTGATTTTTCTGTCTTTTTTAGCATCTCCATTCTTGTGGTCTATACATAAAAATTTCAGGTTAGACTCGCCACATCTTTCACACGGTCCAAAAAAATTAAAAGCTTCTTTCCAAATTCGAACATATCTTCTTTGATATCGATCAAGATCTTTTTCGGGCTTGTCAAAATAATTTCTTGATTCTTTGGCGCAGTTGTGGTTATAACATAAAATTTGATAATTTTCTTTAATGTATTCTTCGGGCCAACCTAATTTTTCGAGGCGTGCCATTAAACGACTTCTTCCTTTTCCGAGAATTTTACGTTCTTGTTTTCCGTTGTTTTTAATATGATCTATGGTAAGAACATCTCGGTCTTTTATTCCGCATTCTGCGCACGAGTCTCCTAAAATAGATAGAATTTTATTGAATAAAATTTCTTGTTTCCTTTGTCCTTCATATTTTGTTGTGATCCAGTATTTTTCATATTGTTTTCTTTTGAGGACCTCTTTATTTTCTTTTTTGTAAATCCTGTCTTTTGCGATAATCTCTTCTTTATTTTCCTCGCGATATTTTTTAGATCTTTTTCTGAAAACGTGTGGGTTTTCCCAATAGCGTTCTTTAGCCTTTTGATCGACTTTCTCTTTATTATTTTTGTAATATTCTTTTGTTTTTGCTATGTATTGTTCGGGATTATCTGCGTATTTTTCTCTATTACGTTTATTTATTGTTTCACGATTTTTGTTTACATAATCGAGTGCGCGTTTTCTGTTTTCTTCTGGATTTTTCCAATATTGGTTCCTAGCCAATTCATTGTACCTTTCTCGGTTTTTCTCTCTATATTCTCTTTGTTTCCTTAATTCCTCTTCGTGATTTCTCCTCCTTCGTTCTCTTTTTTGAGCATTAATTTTTTCTTTGTTTTCCTCATAGTAAGCTTTTCTCCTTGTTTTCTCTTTTTCTTTTTCTTTTAAAGATAAGATATCAGACATATTATTCAATAAAGGTTTAATACTATATAAACTTTTCGGAGGCTATAATTTTATTTATAGACGGTTTAAAAATGATTGTCTCTAATCCTCCATTCTTTTAAAATATCTACATTCTCCTTCCATTAAACATTTTTCTACGCTATCGTCGCAGACCCATCTAATGATGCCATTTGTAACCCGTATGATTAACTCTGGTTCAATCATAACTCCATCTGCATACCAATAGTGGGGCAACATGAGATCTATTTTGTTTTCTTCTAGTAGCTTTTTATATGCTAGGAACAGGAGTTGTCTGAACTCTTGACATCGTTTCATTTCTGGCGTGGATTCTACTGATAATACAATTATACTATAAGCCAACAGCTTATACTCTTCTGGAATTTCCTTAAATAAAGAATCAATCTCTTCAGTTGTGTGCCTCCCAGCATTTATGAAAAATGAATCTGGAAGATCTCTAAGTAGCCAATTGTTGTTCATGTTTGTTCCTTTATCGAATATTCTGCTAAATAAATCGCTCCACCATCTTCGCGATAAATGCGATCGAAACCGGTAAGAATCACGTCGCCCATATGTTCTAATTCCGCAATGGCGTGCATTATAGCAAACTCATTTGTCGCCTCTGGGATGTTTCTGCATAATGACGGAATTGTTTGAGGAGACTTTTCTAACAAAGATTTTCTGATTTTATATTGTAGGTTCATATCTCTCTCCTTTCTCTCATCCTATCGTGTACTTTACAAGCGGCTTCGCAGTGGATTGGAACCGTGAACGTTCTACTCTCAATTGGTTCTGAACTGAGGAACGGATGAAGCCTACAAACTTCTGGACGGGCCTCATAAATCTTGCATTTCTTGTTTTTAAGATCGTAAAACTTACAAGGTCTATCGTGCTTAATAATTAGTGAACCATTTGCGGGATTGATTCTACAATGTCTTTTTGCTGCAACTTTTAACGACTTACCAAAGTAGTCTGCAATTCTTTTAAGATCCTCCATTGTGACATCTATGGGAGCACATTGAGTGCAACAGTTCCCACATTCTTCACACTTGAATTCTTCTTGCGCCCTTAAACGAGCTGCGTAAGTAGTATTAATGTAGTACATAGGTTATCTCCTAGGCCTTTTCAATCTTTCTTTTAAATCTTCTAGTTGTCTGGTTGTTCTCTCTTTGATTAACCGTATCCTCTCTTTTTCGATCTCTTCCACCTGATTTTCAATTTCTTCTGGAATTTCGCTCCAAGCAATTAAAACATCATCTAAGTTTTTAGATCTCCAAATAAGGGGGTGAATATCAATAATGTCGTCATAAATTGTTAAACGTAAAAGATAGCTTACATAAGAAATATGATATTTAGTCATGCTAGTTCCATCCAAACATCTTCTATGCAACTTGTTATTACATCTGCAAATCCATACATAGTTTCAAACTCTCCATTAATGAATCCGTTAGGATAATATATTATGGTTTTCTTTCCCTTTCCCGCGGCATATCCAAGTTCTAAATGAGAAGATCTTCCGCAGGGCATTATCATTACTACGGCATCAGCCCAATCAATCTTCTCTTTATCTTGTTTAAAAGCTTTTTGAGTTCTCCAATCTTTTAAAAATGTTTTCGCATTTAAATTTTGAAGAATTTCTTGTGGCAATTCCGTCCAAGAGAAAACAAATCTTCCATTAGATGGATCGGTAAAATTATCTACTTCATAACCAAGATTAGATAATTCTTTTGCTACACGGTCTACAGCTTTTTTATTTTTCCAAGAAGAGGCTAAATAGATTTTAGTCATTTATACAACCCCAATCTCCCTGTAATTTTATCTATGTTCTCGTTAAGATCTGGTCCAATTCCTATACAGGTTAAAGCATTAGGTTCCAGCTCTGTAAGTCCAAAATCGTAAACCAGAAAATAAGGTATTCCTTCTTTATTACACTTTTCTTTGATATTTAGAATATCTTTTTCAGATTTAACTTTAAGGACGATTTTTCTAAATCCTTCGGCAAACCAGTTCTCTAGATTGGGGGCAAGAAGATTTGAACCGTATATTGCCCCCACGCTTGCATGAGCTACTTGGACCGCCAGTTTTCCTGGTGACATTTTAAGATCTTCCCTAACTACAATTGCTTGCTTATAAAGAAATTTATGGGTCATTTCGTCTTTCTCCATATTTTTTTCACAATATACCTTTCATACAATTTTCAAGGTTATAAAACTTCTGGTAAAGTCTCTTCATTCTGCCTAAAAATACATTATGTTTTTTTTGAGTCACGGTTTCCTCCTCTTATACACCAAAATATACATATTAGTTAATGATTGTGTTTATAAAGGGGAAATCAATCCTCCGGAAAGTTGAGGCAACAAAATTCACCAAATAATTCTTTAGCGACTTTGTCATACGCGCGGGCCGCGTCCTCTTCGGAGGTAAAAGATCCCAAATGTATATTTTGGTTATTAAATTTTATTGAAGGTCTCCACTTATTTTGCTTCGTTTCCCACGAAACTCCTTTATATTGGCTGCTTTTAGTAGTTTTCTGAATTTGTCGATTAAACTGATTTTCTTGTATTGTGGCGAGCCTCAAATTACTGCGTCGATTATCAAGTCCGTTATGATTAACATGATCAATTTTTTCATGATAAGTAAGATCTCTACCTAAAAAATTTTTCATAATTGCACGATGCAAATAGAGTTTTTTGCGTAGTCCGTTAGGTAGAAGAACAGAAGTAGAAACGTAATACAGTTTGTTGGAGTTTTTTTTCGTATATCTACACACCAATTATGTTTTATTAGTTCCGCGTCTTCTTCATCTATTTCCGTTGCTAATCCATGTTTCAGTTGAATTTTAATAACCACCTTATTCACCTCTAAAAAAAGAACCTTTATTGGATACGCTCCAGCTACCGTGTAAAATTGTTCCAAATTGTGGAGCTGCCAAAGAGTCCCTTAACATAAAAGCTCCGTAAGTCACGTTCCCTGTATTATCTACGCATTCTATCGAAGCAAATCCATTACCAGCTTTAGAAGTTCCGTAACTGATATTTGTGACTAAGAACTCTCTAGGTCCTAGAATCTCCGTATCTCCTTCCAGTCCTCTTAATACATTCTTAGACATTTCATCCTCTATGTTACCTATCCATAGTATTTGTAGTTTTCCCTCTCTAACTTCTATGTGGCCTCTATTCATGTAATAGGGCTGGAGACAGAATATCAAAGGATTCTTTTGTTCTCCTTTAACAATTCTATCTACGATTTCTTTGTGTCTTCTTGAAACTACGGCGGATAAATTCAAGGTAACTCTTGAGGTTCCGTCCTCGTAATTTAGAACATACGAAGTTTTTCCATTACTGCTGAAAGCTTTATGATCATAAACCCATCCTACGGAAAGAATTGCTTTATTTTCTACAGATTCAGATTTCAAATAACTTAGTGGCTTTCTAAAAGACTCGTTTTTGATTTTGGGTAATTCCTCGTATGATCTAGGCCAGGGCAAAGACTTTCGGAGCCTAAACATCTTTTCCTCCTCAGACCAGTCGTCGCTTGTATTCGGTTCCGAGGACCACGCCCACAGAGTGTTCTTAGTGAGTTCCTTGCCACTTAATAATTGCCTGCGATTCTTCTCTATAGAATCTAAATAACCGACCTCTACGAGCGTTTGGAAGACATTCTTTTTAATTTTCTTTATCTTGTCAAAGTTGTCTCCTGCGGCAAGAACCTTTTTTATCTCTTCTGGGCCAATTCCCTTGACTTTGTTTAATCCTAAATAAATTATATTTTTACTTTTATCAAAAGTGGTCAATTCTGACGGAGATTCTACACTGGGAGGTTTAATTACCACTCCTGAATCAATTGCTTCCTTCACAAAGGACAGAGACTGAACTTCATCTGATTCTACATTAATAAGAGACGAATAAAACGCAAGAGGGTGATACAATTTCAACCATGCTGTCCAATAACCGAGCATAGAATATTCTATACAATGAATCATATTAAAACTATAACGTCCAAATTCCAACATTGTTTGAAATAGATGTTCGGCTATTTCTTCCGGCATTCCATTTGATATTGCTCCTGTCAAGAATTGGTCATATTTTTCTTGAATCGCCTCTTTTCCTTTGCTTTTACTGACAAGTTTTAAGAATTTTTCACTTTCTATCATAGAAAATCCGCCGATTATATTGGCGATTTTCATGATTTGTTCTTGGTATATTAGAACTCCTAACGTCTCGTTAGTTACCTTTTCTAGCAGATGGTGATCGTAATCCCATTCTGCTCCATTTTTTCTTTCAACATATCTTGCTGCTTCTCCTCCGTTTAATGGTCCGGGGCGGCAGAGGGAATTTGCAGCTAGAAGATCTTCAAACCTATCGACATTTAAATGTCTTAGATAATCTGTAATTAATTGAGATCCAAATTGGAAAACACCTGAAGTTTTTCCAGATCTTAAAAGATTAAATACATCGGGATCAGCATAATCCTCCGGTAAAATATCCCATCCAAGTCCAGATGATTTTAATGTTCCGTCGATTACATCTAGTACGGAGATTCCCAGGACGTCGAATTTAATAATACCTAAACGCTCCAACATATCTTTTTCAAAACTTGCAGCGAGACAATTTTTTATGTCTCCTTTATCGTATATTTCTGTTGGAATTGTACTTTCCAGGTCCTTGCAAATTACTACCCCTGCTGCGTGGAGTCCTATATGTCTAATTTTTCCTTTTAGTTTAACAGCAGCATCTATTACTTCAGGATATTTCTTTGCAAATTCCGCGGCAGTTTCAGATGTAAGAATTATATCCTCTATTTTAAGATTCTCCGCGGTCTTAGTAGAGAGTTCTTTGTTAAATTTATTCACTTCAGATAGAGGAACGTTGTAAATTCTTGCGACATCCTTAATTGCTGATTTGTCGGACCACTCGTTAAATGTCATGATATAAGACACGTTTGTGGGTCCATATTCCAGTCTTAAGCTTCCAATTATACTTTCTCTCTTTTTAGCGCTAAAATCCATATCAATATCTGGTGTTCGAGTTGGAGTTAAAAATCTTTCCCACAATGTGTTAAATCTTAGAGGATCTACCTTTGTAATTCCTAACAAATATGCAAGTAGGGAACCGCCTACCGAGCCTCTTCCAGGTCCTCTCGGGATATCATGAGAATCTGCATAATCAACCATATACATGACTTTATCAAAATAATTAAAAAATTTTCTGGAGGTTAACAGATCTACCTCTTTTTTTATTCTTTCGTTTACAATTAAAGGATCGTAGTTATTTTTTTTAGTATAACCTTCAATATCTATTCTTTTTAATATTTTTTCTCTTGCTTCCTCTTCAATCCCAGGCAAAGTATCCCCTAGATTTGACGGTAATTCAAAAGTACACTTGTTTGCTACTTCTAAGGTATTCGCGAATAGTTCCTCCATAATAGGATATATTTTGGGATGACATGTTTTTAATAGGGATTCTATTTGGTCACAAGTTAAATTACAAAATGTATCGTCCGAGAATCCAATTTTATCTGTAATCTTTTTTCTCCATTCATTTGCTTTTACAAGATCGTGATAATGCTTATCTTCTGGCGAATTGTAATGAGAGTCGGTAGTAATTATTGGTTTAATATTATATTTTCTTGCTACATTAATTATATATTCGTTAAACCTTATTTGTTCTTCTAGTCTATTCGGCATTAACTCGACGTAAAGATCCTCTTCAAACGCTTCTTGGAGTTTTTGTATAATGGGTTCTGGATTATCTCCTCTTTTCCATCTTTGTGCCACTGTTCCACTAACACACGCGGTGCTACAGATTAATCCTTCTGAATGTTTACAAATCTCATCAAGAGGAATTTTCTGGAACACTTTATTGAATACTTTATGGACGTGTTCTTTTGCGATTGTGTGAAGTTTTAATAGGTTTTTGTATCCTATTTCATTTTTAACAAGAAGAACAAGGTGGCTCTGTTTCTTCTCGGATTCTTCTATGTAAGCTTCTAAACCAATAATGGGTTTGATTCCTTTTTTCTTAAGAGCATTCTGAAAATAAGGAAGGCCAGAAAGAGAGCCATGATCTGTTATGGCACATGCTTTAAATCCTTTTTGAAATAGATCTTCTGCCATTTCATCTTGAGTCCGGAAAACGTCGCCGACGCTTCCGTGTTCGGAATGAGTATGTAGCGGCACATATCTTTGTTTTATTGAATATCCGGTAGGAAGCGGAGTAATTGGTTGAGGACCGTTTGGAATAGGAGATCTTAAAGGACTGGGAAGTGGATCGGTTATAGATTGCTCTGGCGTAATTTGGCTACATGACGATCCAGCTTTAAGAAAAAAGTTTACACGCTCGAAGATTTTAACATAATCTGCAACGGGCATTTTTCCACGTAAGATGTACGACGGGTGAAATATAGCGATAAATCTTCTTCCGTCTTTCGTGAATGTTTTTCCAGATAAAGTTGTTTCTTCGACTGTTCGCGTGATTGTTTTATCTGGGAAGAAGTAATTTAACGATGTATTCCCGAGTAAAATTACTATTTTAGGATTTAGAAGATTTAGTTGCTGTTCCAACCAGGTAGAACAAGCTTCAATTTCTTCTTTTGTTGGTTTTCTGTTATTTTCTGGACGACACTTTATGATGTTAATTATTGCAAAGTTCTTTATTCCCGTCTCGGAAATAGCTCGGTCTAGTAACATTCCAGATCTACCAACAAAAGGTTTTCCTTCGATGTCCTCCGATTCTCCGGGTCCTTCTCCGATAAATAGTATTTCTGGAGTTTGTGAACCGCGACCGATAACAACATTTTTTCTAGATTTGCAAAGGGAACATTTTTTACAGTTTCGAATTTCTTGAGAAAGAGTTTTAAGATCCAATTTAATCACCTAAATAATTTTTCCTTCGCTTTCACTAAATCGATTGCAGTTGTCGTTAAAACATTCTAGAGAATATCTTTCTTTTAGTTCTTCTGGCCATTTTGCTTCTTTCCATTTAGCTAGTAATTTTGTTGAATCTGTTTCTCCGTTTCGTCTCATTTCAGCTCCGTTATGGTTTACGTGCCCAATACACAAGTGAATTAAATCTTTATCACCGCAAATTCTACATGGTCCAAAAAAGTTATACGCTTTTCTCCAAAGATTTATTTGTCGTTTTTGGGATTTGGTTATTTTTGATTTTGGCAGATTAAAATATTCGCGTCGCTTAACACCACAGTTGCAATTGTAATCTAAAACTTGTATTTTTTTTCTTATTTCTATATCCTTGGGCCATGCTGTTTTATTCCAGTGTTGGATCATTCCATAGATATAGTTTTCGCCATATATCTTTTTATCGATCTTAGAGTCGTTATTTATATGGTCAAATGTTAAATACTTTTTATTTGATTCTCCACACATAACACATTCGTAGCCTAATATGTCAAACAATCTTGTTTTTAATTGTGCATTATACCTTCTCTGATACTCAATTATTGATTTATGGTTCTCCAGTCTGTATTTTTGTTCTTTTCCTATAGTTTTATTGTAATTTATCCATCTATTTATTGTCCCAACGGCGCAATTACATTCCTTTGCAACTCGCCTTTGTGTCTTTCCCAATATGTTTATCTGCTCGTTAAGCCATTCCTTATTCTTATAAGGTTTTAGATCCGCTCCGCTAGATATCAAATTTATCCCTCTTTAAGTTATTAATAAAATAATGTCTTTATCCCCATCCAGTTACAGTATTTCTAATCATCATATTAATTCCGAGAATTGCATATCCCGTAAACATAAGAGCGAGAGAAATCATTACTCTACTTGACAATAAAGACCAAAGGGATAATATCAAGATGAAAATTCCAATTTTGTCAAATATGTCATACAGTTTCATTTCCATATTCTCTCCATTGCCAAAGAATTCCCGCAATAAATTTTATTGATTTCCAATTAAATCATCTCCTCAGACTAAAAATAAACATAACCCCGAAAAAGACCAAAGATAATAGTGTAATAATAGATTTTCCATCAATTGTTTGAGCGGGATTAGCGACATAAGACGCGAAAAACAAAAGTAATATTACCAGAGATGGTGTTCCGAGGCAACAAATCAGAAATTTTACAGATTCATCTATTTGTTTCATCTCTTCTTCAGTCCCATTTTCCCTGCTCGGTGATATACAGAAAAACTTGATTTTCCCAATTTATTTCCAATTTCTTTTGCGGTCATCGTAGAATAATTTTCAATTAAAAATTCTCTGTCGCCAAAAGACCACGTAGACTCTCGTTCTGCTCTTTTTAAGCCGAGTTTAGATGCTTTACCTGCAATACTATCTCTATCTCGCCCCAACATAAAGATTAATTCTTCCCAAGAAGTGGTTGCATAATTCTTTTTTAAATATTCAATATCTTCTTGATTGTAGTGATGTAGGTATTCTAATTTTGGGACGTTCAATTCTAGTTCTTTTATTCTATTTATAATTTGACTCTCTGATCGGCCCCAGAGTTTATCTTGTAGAGATTCTTTTTTAATATTTCTCCTAATAGGGATTTTTCCGTAAAATTCCTTTAAAATAGAGTCTTCTTCAGTAGTAAATGGATCTGGCATAAGTAATTCTCCTTAAAAAAATGGTCAACGACCATATCTGGTCGCTAAAATTCTTTCGAGAGCAATTGCAATTCTCTCTAGCGACTCGCAATTTTTTCTCATGACACAAGACTCCTCTTTTGGAATATAAGCTACGCATTTATCTAAAACACATTCGTTGTTTATCTTAGGGCAGAACAAAGTATCATACTCCTTTAATTATAGTAAAAATATTACTTTAAGAGTGTTCCTTTATCCTATCTAAATAATATTTTTCCGTTTCAGACGAATTGAGTCCGTTTAAAAACGACTTAAGAATTTTACACAATTCATCTTTAGTTGCTACCTGAACAATCATATTCCTCCGTTTACAATCTTTCTTGGTACAGGTTGTTCTAGGTTTATCTCCAGTATACCATTGCAATCTATGACATTTAGGACATCTAATAAGTCTTGCTTTATTACCTGGAATTTCTTGTGGAACTACTTTAAATTTACAATTAGAACAGGCTGTAGTTCTTGATCCCTTGTACCAAGTTCGCCAATACCAAGTATCATTACACTTGGGACATTTAACAAATTTTGGTTTAGGGAACAAAATAGGATTATCTGGAAGGAACATCTCCTACTCCCCTATTCCCGCATAAACATTTAGCTCTTGTGCTATAGCTTTTCTTGCTTTATTCACATCCCTCTTCCCGCCGCCAACAAGTTCAAGATATCCCTCAATAGCAACTATCTTTTGAGCAATATCTTTATCAGATTCATTAGCAGTTAGAGTCTGTGCCTTGTCATATAGTGCTTGAGAGGTGTTAAGTAGTTTCTCGGCGCACGCCTTAATTTCGTCGATAAATTGTTGGTCTAACATAATTATTCCTCAAATCCTAAATATTTTCTCCATCCTTCTGTTCCAAAAAAGTCTTCAGTATCTAATGCGTTTAAAGACTGAATGATTAATTTGAGATATTTTTTAGCGGCAAGTTCAGTCATATTATCTACGATGTTAACGGATAGCATAGAACCCCTAATGCGTGAACCATCCAAGGGAATATGCATTCGCCACTATACATAGAAACATTACTGTAGCCCAGTGGTACGACTTAACTGCAACATCCAAACCAAGTGCAAACGCACATAACACAATAGCAAATTCTGATATGCCTAACATCTTAATTAAACCTCCTAAAAATAAAGCCTAGGCCGAAGCCTACCACGCCTCAGATGCGACGGCATCCTTCGGCGTTCCCTCATCTATCTTTATCGGTTCAGAAGGCATCCCAGAGCTAATATCCTTTATTGTGTATGCCCTTATTCCGGGAGTATCTCTCTCTTTGTTAATAAACACCTTCCCAATCACCTGTACGATTCCAGCGAGGTTTCCTTTGGGACCCGTTACAAAGTCAAATATGGCTGCATCTCCAATGATATTAATGGAATTAGCGCTCATATCTGAGATCGTAGTATAACCTATTTTAGTTCCTTTTTCTGGATTCTGCTTTACTTCTACAATTGCATCCCCAAACATTGGTTGTAATTTCACAAATTTACCAGCGTAATTACGAATTCCATTAAGGTCCGCAATAACATCACAAGCCAAACTATCATCTATCGTGATTTTCTCACTGGATGTGTTTGGTTTGCTATTAAGATTCCAATAAGGTCCATTCTCTCTTAGAACTCCCTTATATGTCGCTCCAAAGTCTACCTTGTGGGCCATCCACTCATCGAATACCGTAGAAACAGTCCGAGCCTCGGTAGTTCCATTAGAGTTAAGAACAAGAATCTCCATCGAGCGAGACATAAGAGGCTCTGCGGAAATTTGTCCGTCCCGAGCTTTCTTGTAAACTGGCTCCTTAAGGAACTTCCCATCTTCTCCTTTCGCGACCTGCCCATCTGCGTCCTTTGAGTTTCTCATTACAGGCTTGGGGTCGTATGCCGCCAAGATTCTAAACGGAACTCCTTGAGCCATTTGTGGGACTGTAAAGGTTCTTTCTGTTGTACCGATATCATTTATTCCATAGTTGGTGTATCCATCTCTAATTGATTTGTTGAGTTTGCCCCTATAGAATCCAGGTCGGAAGGACTTGTTGTTCCAATGTGTAGTTCTGATCCTTACACACTCTTCGGTTTTAGACTCAGAATGGAATAGGTCAGTATTATTTCCTACGGGAACGATAATATATAGATTGGAAAACGTCTTGCCATTTTTTGTAAGTTTCGCATCGTCTTGAGCTTCGAGATAAAACAATATCTCTGTATCTCCCTTGGAAGCGGCCTTTTCGCAAGAGATAACCTGATTAACTGCCATTTCTTCCACGGTTAGGATCTTAGCTATCCCTCCGACATTCAGGTTGAATGGCTTTGTCTTTGCATCCTGAAGAACCTTAAGTTTGGCTGCGTACTTATCCTTAAAAGTATCTTTGTTGAGTCCTGTCGCTTCAACTCCGCGCTGTATCGCGGCATTTAGATCGAAATTTTCTGTCATAGTTTTATGCTCCTCTTTGATACTCAAATAATGCGGCGCTAGAATAAATAGTTTTTGGTAGGTTATCTACCGTTTATCTTTTTATACTTCTTGAACATTGCTCGCATGGTTACAATGTTATCTGTCAGATATCTTCTTTGTTCTTCGTAGTCTTGGCGATAATTCGATTTTGAACAGAATTAAGGTCCCGAGATAATTTCATTTTAGTTACCTCCACATAAGCTAGTTTGAAACCTATGTAATGGTACTAAAAGTATTTAAGGATTTCGGTCATAGAAATTTTTCTAATCCTTCATTCCATATTTCTTCATGATCTCCTAAATATTGTCCAATCTTCTTTTCTTTTCGTACATATTTAGCCATAAAATCAAGTTTTCCTTCTCTTTCTACTCTATAGACTGCTCCTTCGGCAAGCTCTAGCGCTCCATGATGACCAAATTTCCCAATTAAGGCATCTACTTCTTGAGTGGTTATTGGGCCTCCCTCATGAAGAATATAAGGTCTAGGGAAGAATGACGGAACAATAGAGTTGAATACTTCTACCGTTTTAGCTCCACCGGGACCAAGGAGATCAAATGCCACAAACGGTTCGTGCTGTAATTTATAGCGTGTCCCATGAGCCTGGGCCAGCCATTCTCCACAAAGTCTTTGGTCATCCTCTAGAAACTCAAATTCATCCTGATGTTTATAGAACCAGTCGGAAAACAATCTATGTTGTTTAAATTTAGATGTATTTGCCTGCCAACCTTTACGGGTTACTGGTGTTAAAATTCCATCAATTCGTGCTACTGCACATGACGAGTTGTGTACTAAAATATCTCCAGCAAAATAGTTGTGATTATCTTTAATGGTAAGGTCGTACTGCGTTTTAGGCATTTCCCATACTTTAACGTTCGATTCGGTCCTGACTACTTCTGTTTCTATAATCCCGTTCAAGGGTTTATTCGGTACCAAATTGTTTAAGATGCACGGAATATTCCTGAAATTTTCAAAAATTTTATATTTCATTGAATCTGAAATATATGGGGCGATAATTCCGAACAACCTTTCTGTTCCGTCTGCGGTTACGGCAATAGTGGGACCTTTGTAATCAAAGATCTCGTTATCGATACCGAAGCGATTTTTTAAACAGTCTTTTAATTTTTCGACCATTTCCCAAGAGAAGCCATTTGTCGCAAAATGGAGCCTAGGACGTTGTTCTTTACTAAATGTACTTGATCCGTCGTCTTGATACCAAATAGCGAGGGCTAACGGATCAAGTGCATTTACCCATTTTTCAGTGACCCCTTTTTTGTTATCTATTAAACAATGTTCTCTTATAAGTTTATCCAGACCCATTGTTGCGTGAGTATGGGCACGGTAAATATTCGTACTCCCTTCGTAACCACCACGTCTAATGTCTTTACCAGAAATCAAATTTCCTAAAATTTCGCATTTAGTCTCATAATACTCTTTTTGTTTTTCGCAGTGTCCAAACACAATAGCGCATCTGGCATTTGGACTTTGTGGACACGATCGACTAATCGATCCGTCTCCCAAGAGAGTTCCTAGAACTATTTGCTTAGTAATATAATCTAATTTATCCGAAAATTGGTATACAATTTGGTTTGGTAATAAATCTTTTGCTTCTACGTACCCCGTATCAGTAAAGAATTGATGATTCGGGGTACATACAATTTTACATATTGGGTTCCCGCGCTTTTTAGATTTAACTAAAATTCTTATAAGTGGTTTATCTGTATTGACATATTTATGATATTCTTCAATAGGTTTCCATTCTATGATTTCCTTTTCTAAATTATAGCTTGCGATCTCTACCGGCATTCTTTTCCCGACTATTTTTCCTATTGGGATTCTGCCTTCTGACGTTATAATCATTGTCCGATATGGCACACAGCCATCTAGTTTCTCCTGCACGACTATTTTGTCTTTAGAATCTCGCGCTTTACGGGTACATATTCTGTCCATTCCTTCATTCACAAAGAAGTCTCCCTTTTCGGCGTGAGATCCGAGTAAATGAGGAATTCTGTGATAGGCTTTTCTGCCAAGGGCTTTGATCGGAATAAAATCACCTTTATTAAAACATTATTAATACTGGATCGTGGGCTTAAATAGTTGTCGATGGCGTAAGCCTACTAAAAGAAATTAATAAAATAGGGAGAGAATCCCAAGGGGTAGATTATAGGCCCGCGAGGAGACATAACGGACCACGCCGGAAGAGGGCGGCGTTGGGAAGGAGACGACATGGAGCTAAGAATGGTTTTCCCTTGGGACGAACTTAAATTATTAACTTAATAGTATAAATAGATTACGGTCAATGTGGATCATATGTCTAGATTTTGTAAAACCCTTTCTGCCAAGTAGTCTCCAAATAATCCTGCTCGAACATCTTCAAGACCCCAGTTCCACATAAAATAATAAGTATCTGATTCCATCCATGACACAAATCTAAGTTCTTTTTTATAAGCTAATCTCCGCCGCTTAGATTTCATGCGATCTTTACAGTATTTACAATGACCGCAACAAACTTGGCGATAAGGATGGTAAGTTATCCAAGGGGTCATGGAAATAAAAGGATTTTCTCCATCTTCTGGACGCATCGATTTGTTATACCATCTTTTTTCTGATTGCAAAATTTCTTGTTTTACTTCTGTCGTAATCCATCCCTTAAATCCTGGCCCACCCTCAATAGGTCTTTTGTTGTAGATTCGCCTTGTCCTACTCAAAGTTTATCACCAAATACTATATTTTATAAGCAGGTCTTCTATCTCCTCTCGTTCGAATCAAAGATCTCTACATTTCCATTTTCTATTACAGCGTACCTATATCTTTCAGAGTCAAATCCCACTTTACAATAAGGATCTACCATATAGAAGTCCTTTATTGGTCTACACCAAGCTGGCGGAGTATGTCCCACCACCTGTATGATTTCTGGGTGTGGTTTTATTCCTTCTCCTAGACGATACCACAAAATATTATCTCCCGACCAGAGGTTTATTAGCTTCGTCTTATTTAAAGTTTCTGCAATAAGATTTACGTTGTTTTGATTCTTAAAATAAACCTCGGATAATCCTGCATGAGTAATCAATACATTATCATGAACCGCAGCCATTTTAAATTCAGATTGGATTTCAATAATTTTTTCTTGCTCCTCGTAATTCACCATATTTTGAGGCCAAATCTGTTTATTTAAAACAATAGCAGCGTCATGATTTCCTATTAAAAGCTCTGCTTGATTATCTCTCAATATGTTTATACACCGTAGAGCTTCGAATCCTATATCCACGAGATCTCCTGCAAAAATTAATCTGTCAGAGTCTTTATTGTATTGAGAATGATATAATACGTTATTAATTAAATGAGGGCTCCCGTGGGCATCTCCCAGAACTATACATCTAATAACCGTCATCTCCGTTTCTTGTTAAGCCCGTATACATAGACGGAATCATGATAATTATCAAAACAAATCCTCCAATAATGGCTAAAATTCTAAGCCATGCAGGGACCATATCAGATTTAAACGTGGCTAAATAAATTCCTCCAATTCCCATTAAAATAAACAGAACGTGTCCGCAAATTTGATAAATGATATTTAAATATTTATTCATAATAATCATCCTCCGGTCTCAACGATTCTTCATATTCGTACCATATTTCTGCCGCCCAACCCATTGGATCTTTAATTATTTCCATTAAATTAAAATCTTGATCCTTGTATTTAATTTCTGCTTCTTTAAATCTTCTTAAGTTTTCTTTTCTTCGGCTCAGAAATTGTTTTACCTTCCAGTAAAAACAATCTGAGCAGGCATCAAATCTATCAAGTCTTCCCCGTCTCATAAAATTTCATAACCTTGGTCATGTATTCTTTTTCTATTTCTCTTTCATTAGATGGATCGCGGTCTCTCTTTTCCCACATTTCTTCTAACATGCCATTTTTAATTTGATCGCGTGCTAGATAATATTCTAGCTCCTCATTTATCTTTTGTAAATCTTTGATTAATTGTGGTAAACTTTGAAAATCTAGAGACATTCCATCGTCTCCAATATTTATAATTATTTTCTCTCCCACGAATGGTCCATAATTATGTATATAGACCTTTGCCATTTCGAAATCCTTACTCATAAAATATTACACCTAATGTATTTAACTCTCAATCTGCGTTTTAATTTATTTTCTAAGAATTTATCAACATCATAGGTGGACGCAAAATCCTTAATGTCCACACCGTACTTTTCTTCAAAAAATAGAGTTTTTCTCATTTAAAACACCGATAATTGTAGCCTATTTCTTTATATACATTTTACATCCAAAATTTAAATAGGATTTGGAATCGCCGTACTATAAACCCTCTTCAGTGGCCTTATTTCCGATTTGTCATCTTTCTCGAAGGCGAGTCTTAAGTATATACTTACTGATGGTTCATCATAATCCAAAGAGTCTATCTCATTAAATTTCTGATTACTTTGCCCTGAAAGTCCGGTTCCTCCACCTACGAGATCGTGAGAAGTACATGAAGAGGAAACGGTGAGATTAACTGCGTCTAAAGTAGTGTTTGAGTAAGAATTCTCGCTCCATATGGAAATCGTATCCCAATCAGAAACAGCATACACATAAATACCTGGACGAACCCAAGGTTTTTTTGGAGTTTTTGATACATAGGACCAAGGATCAACCACTGATGACTGAGAAATTCTTGAAACGTACTTTTTATTTCCCGGTCTAAATACTGCGCGAATCAATCCCATAGAAGCATTATGATCTATTTTTGCGATTTTGGCTTCTTCAGAGTCTATTCTATATGCAGTAAATCTTTGATTAGAGTATTCGGGTCTTTCAAGAATTATACTTTCTCCAGAAGGAATCCTGTAGGCCCCACAGAATTCGTCGTTGATATAAACTTCCACGTCACAAGGTTTTCCATGCCCATCCTCCTTGTGATGATTAGAAAGTCTCAAAGAATATTGTTGTCCGTGTCGCATTACAACATAGTTCTCTGAAGTTTCACTTAAACATTCAGGAACTTTTACTGAAAATCCATTCAGACTTACCATTTAAAACACATCCATATTACATCCCAAAAGGGATGAGGATAATATTAAATATTAGGGGATAGTATTTAAATTTATGGGTATGCCACCTGCCGGATTTGAACCGACGAACCCCTGCGGGAAGAGATCTTAAGTCTCTCGCGTTTTCCAAACTTCGCTAAGATGGCACAGAAAAATATTGTCACGTCGGTATTTATAGTTGTTGGTCCTCATCTTGATCTACTAGATCAGCAAATTTTCAAATTCTTCTAATTCCTTCCTTAAATATTTAATCTCGGATAGTGCCGCTTCATAACCCCAAACAGAAAACACTAATGCAGATAACTCATAAGGGAGAAGATTCCCATCTTCTATCCATCTTTTTAAACAATCGGTCAATTTGTTTGCTTTCACGAGATCAAATTCTATCATTTCACCCATCGCGTTTTTGATCATAGGAGTTCCTCAATTAATTTATCTATGAAGTCGTTAGTGTATCGGTCATCATAATGGAAACATGTCACCCATCGGCCATCTACGGCCTCCCAATTCTCTCTTATTACGCCAACATCAATTCCATGACATATACCGTGCCAGACATCGCTCTCGCTTAATCCAGTTTGGACTACTAAATTAGAAAAATATGGAAGATAACAATAACGGCACGCTACAGACACTTTAAGATCTCTCGATAGCATATTCCATCTTTCTTAATTAAAACATTTCATTTTTCTTCCCACCATCGACCTTCTTTGCCGCACGATCCAGCCATTCGGCAATGTGTCCATCCAGCTTCTCGATGAGTTGAACAATAATTAATATTCAATGAAACCCTTTCGGTGAATCCTGTATATTTTGCAGAGATATTACGGGTATTTTTTGGATGATAACACTTTGCAAATTCTCCCGGTATTTACAATCTCTACAAAGCCTTTCATCTTTATTGATCATTTCCACACCTCCTCTTCATAGCAACTCAATGACACCACATTCCAATCTGTAACCCCATAAGACATTACGTTCCCAGAGCATCCTCTATAAGAGTCTCTTGGCCTCCTTTTGGGTTCAACTGCATTATCAACAATTTCGGAAAACTGCGCCGCCGCAAGGTTAGCTCCCTGTATATTAGCTTCTTTGACGCTTTCGCTAAACTTTCTTATGGCATTTAAAGTCTTATTTAATTTTTCCCTCGGCGCAATTGTCGGTGTAAGTTTATCAATCTTAGGATAAGAAATGCAATTTCTACAGGATTTCGACCATGTATTTGACCCGAATCTAATATCCTTAAACTCATTTTCCCAAATATCTTTCAAAGATCTCTCAAATAGATTTCCTTGTACCGACACAGATCCCGAAGTCCTCTCGCTCAAACAAGGAATTATGTCTCCATTTACTGTAATTCCACAAGAAACAATACCGGCAGAACATTTATGTTCATCTTGAAGATTATCTGCAAGTATATATTTTACTCCTTCTAGCTCGCGAATTTTCTTTCTAAGATACGAAATTCCTTCAGGTGGCAACATAAATTCAGGACCGGTAGTTAATTGAATTTGCCATGATTTAAACAATTTAGCCGTCTCAGCTAATGTCTCAAATTCCCAAATATTATGAATCCCAAAATTCGTAACCATTACAATATTTTGCCATCCAGTCATTTCTTTTGGAATATCGCTAACAAGATTTATAGATAATCCAATCATGTCCAAGAGATCTACTGCTTTAGATCTATCAACTTTTAAAAGTCTTCCATTTGTTATAGCCCGGACGTTACAACCATAAGATTGTAAAGTTTCAATTACCTGGACGATATCATTTTCTGGGATTTCTCCCGGTTCTCCTCCTGATAATGTGATCACTTTTACTCCATAGGAGCCAATTTCTTTTGCAATATGAAGCATGTGTTCCAATGAAGGATTTTCTTTCTGAAGTACATTTTTAGAACCACAGTATTTACAGCCTTTATTACATTTTAGTGTAATTTCATAGATCACATCTATCAATTTAAGCCCCATGCTTTCTAATCTCCTTTCTGATCTTTTTTATTTCTACCCAACGTCTCGAAATTAAGCCTGCCATGTAATCTCTCGTTTCTGGCACAAAAACTTCTAATTTATTAAAATCATAGAGAATTTCACTTTTTAGTTTTTGTCTCTCTATTAAATTTTCTTCCGCTTTTTCTTTAGTTTTCCCTGCGCCATAGTTTCCTAATGACTCAGTATCAAAGGCATAGTAAAGTCTATCTGGGTCCTTCCAAGGCTTAATGATCTTTACTACTATTTAAACCCTCTCCCTGTCCGAAATCTATTTAAACTATTAAAATAGTACGTTAAATATATGTCTAGTAAGGTGGATAGACAACTATTGTATTCTACGAAACTAGACATTTATTTCTTCTATCTCATTTCCAAGAAACCAGGTTATTTTGTCTCTTACTTTTAAAATCACGATTTTTACTTGAGAATCTAAATCATCTCTTTGATATTGCTCGTCAAGATATTCCAGAGCGCTTTCGAGTAGTGATAAGCCGTTATCTGTAACTCTATATCCTTTGTTGGTCATTTTATTTCCACCTTACGGAGGTCGAACTTATCTTGTACCCATCTAAATATCTCGTCGCGTTCGTCGGAAGATAAACCCCCAATATACATGCTCATATGCACATATACCTCTCCTTTCTCACCAAGATTATCTTCTCCGGAGGTCCATGTAAAACTATCAGGTTCGATTTTCTTTATATCAGTCATTTCTTTTCAAGTCCCCATTCTTTTATATCTGATATGACATCTACACCTTTCATATTTAGCTAATGATCATTCCCCATCCTAAAGGATGGGACTTATTGAAATGTGAAGATAAATCTGGCGCTTTTTCGTGATTACACCTCATACATTGGGCATTTTCTACAATTATAAATTAACATACCCCTAAACCATTTAAATACTTCGCCATACCAAATATCCTGTAAGAAATCCTTTTTATTGGGATCAAGAAGATATTCTCCACTAACTATATCTTCGCAAAAACTACACGGGAATATATATCCATCTACATTTATATAAGCGCTAAATAACGTAGATTCACAAGGTTCTATATTCTGTTTTATTTGCTCTTTTATTAAGTTGTATTTTGGGTGTCTATCCAAGAAATCAAGAAACTTACCCGAGCTGCACGAGTCGAAACCAAATTTAATCCAATTATCAAGACAATAATTCACAATAGAATCAAATTTTTCCTGACTCATCTTAGTATATTCTTCTCCGCGTCCTTTTTTCTTAAGAGAAAGGAATACAACAGCATTCAAATCTTTAAGCCTAGAATCTGTCTCAATATCGTGAGTAGTTTCAACGCAGTTTTCATAGGTCTCCTCGGCAACTAATTGATGGATGTTAACTTGTTTTAGACCCGCCTTAGTCAATTTCTCAACAGCGTTATAGCAAACATTTTTATCGTCATATCTAGAAACTGCTACGGCACCACAAACCTCGGCCAGTTTAAAAGCCCAGGCATCAGTTAATCCCCACCCATTAATTGTAACATTAGGAACCACGCCATTGTCTCTACAATGCCAGAATATTTCCAATAAATCAGGATTAGAGGTTAAACTTCCAATTCCAAAAGCAATTTGGAGTACAGATTTTGGCAATTTGTTGAATATAGTCTTAAAAGTTTCAAGATCCATATTCTTTCCAATGCCTGTATTAGATTTGTAACAATGTTCACAAGGAACCCCATTTATTCCGTGACAAATTGTTGAAATCTCACAATCTATCAACTCGGGTCCTATTGGTGAATACTGCGAATCGTCTTTTTCTGTCTCTCCCCATCTACTAAATTTTCCAGTAATGTCATCAAAATTGTAGTTGTATGATGGCGTGCGAACTTTTTTAATAGACATATTTAATCTCCTATGATAATATCGTCCTCTCCCTCAAATATTTCTTCTACAATCTCATCTACAGTTTCCCCAGATTTCTTCAATAGGTATTCCTTTAAAGAATTTACATCTGCTCGGCAGAGTGGACAAAACTTAGAGGGCACTCTAATAGGATCTGGTTCACTTTTCTTAAATGAAAAATGTTCCCTGCAAAGTAGATGTCCCTTTTCGCATCTTAATAAATCCCCCGTATTTGGAATCTCGTCCCAATCCCACCCTTCCTCACTTTTACCACAAAGGTTACAAACAAAAGAGCAGGAAGAGGAGTTGCTCACGAAACCCACTCTTTGTTTCAAGCGAATGACCTCTTAAATCTTTCGTAGGTCTCATATTCTTTTACAATATTTTCGAGAATCTCGCTTTTAGAGCGGCCCCTCATCAGATACTTCAAAAGATCCTTATCCGAAATTGCCACGAAATTACACACTGGACAATATTTGGAGGGCAGAATATAGCGGTATTCTTCATAATCAAACCCATCTTCGTCTGTCCCGTCTTTTGCGCCCGCTTCATCTAAGATTTCTTGGAGACTGCTAGGATTTTGGGCACAATCTATATGAAATTCATGTCCTTTTTCACACCTAACCATATCAAACTCAGACAGGCTTGCATCCCATCCCGATTCAATCTCGCTGCATATCGTGCATACAAACGAACTCGAACTTGAGTTCGACACAAAACCAGATCTTCTCATCATGCCAGATCACCTATTATAAAAATCAAATCTCCATTTAAATCTTTTAGACTCTCCGCCTTCGCGAAGAATATAATCGTATATCTCCCCTAATAGAGTCCCCTGTTCGTCGCCAAATTGAATAGAATTCTCTCCTGGCGCGAGAGCTTTAGTCCTTTTAGGGGACCAAGACATTCCCCTATATTCTTCTAATTCTTTTGCCTCTTGACACATAAGTTTTATTGCTTCTTCTAGATTTTGAACATTAAATAGTTTCCCGCTATGATCTTGTCTAAAATTAGTGTCAATGATCTGGACACTAAACTCTTCCTCGAATTTTTTTATTAAATGTGAGTTTTCTTTTATAAATTCACAAAGATGTAATCTTTCTTTTGTTTTATTCTCGATAATAAAACTTGTAGAACTACTATTAGAAACAAATCCAGATCTACTAATCATAAGAATTCCTCATTTCTAAAGTTCCCGTCTCTAAATTTGTAATTCTCGACAAGGAAGATTCGAGTTTGTTAGATTCGAGTTTATCACTCATGATTGATATTTTAATTCCTTTTATATTTCCTCTGTTGTCACACTCTAAGACTCCTTCATTTTCAAATTTCGTAACGACTTTTTCGGTCCACTCTTCCATTTTAGAACGGAATCTGTCAATTATTTCTTTCATGCCCTTCCCTTTGACTATAATAACAAAAGAGGAAGATGAGGAATTAGACACGAAACCAGATCTTTGTTTCATATCATCTATTCTCCTGGCCTAAGAAAAATCCGAATATGAAAATAAAAATCACACCAAATACGAAAATTGGCGTCCTCAAATCATAATATCCATTTGGGGATGGAATTGGTTCCCCTAAATAAATTACTCTTAAAATTAAAAATCCTATAACTCCAAAAATTAGGGCAAATGCTTCTTTAATGTTCATTTTTATCTCCGCAACATTTCGGTCGCTATCTTATATTTCTTTTCCATCCTCTCGACAGTCTCCGGAGGAAGATCTTTCATTCTCGCGAAACTCGAATTATGCCGCACGTCCTCCCATTTTACATTAACCGCTATTTTACCTGCGGCAAGGACCCTCTTCAGGTAATCTATATAAGGCTCGTTTTCGATATGAGTAAGAGCTATAAGCGCTCTAATTTCCTCTTCTGTCATGTCAATTCTATCTGTGATATCAGAAAGAGACACTTGTGGGCAATCTTCGAGGACATCGTGAAGAACCGCGATTACTCTTTCGGATTCAGTTTTCATCTGGAGCATTACATATAGTGGATGCAAAATGTAGGGAAGTCCCACTTTATCTTGCTGTCCACTATGAGCCCAAGCAGCTAGTATGATTGCGAGATCCAACCTAGATGCTCCTTCCCAAATCTTCTCAATTCTAGGCATATATACTGATACACTCCTTATTACTATTTAATCTTAACGGCTAATACTTCATCACAAATGGCAATCTCTTTTCAACAATTTCCTTCGCCAACTCAATATCCCCTTTATAGATGTGTAGCGAATCGTTCTTATCTATAAGTCTATATATCCTACAATTATTTGGGCCATATACATATTTATTCAACATCCAGGTAACAGCAATTAAGTTCGGTTGCCACGCATTAAATAGGTCTCTAGAACGCCAATCGAGATGTAAATCTACGTAATTAACTCCATTTTCTTCTCCAATCCAACGGGACCATATGCGCTGCATGCAAGGACTCGCGTTATTTACTACGTCAACTTCTGGCTCCCAAGTAATAGCCTGAGATCTATTGGAACCGATTTTGTTATTTATCTGGTTCTCTAATTGGTCTCTTAAGACCTCCAATTGATCCACAGTTCCATTTTGACTTCTATATTGGACTATTCTCTCTATATACAAGTAAGTGAACTTCTTCTCTTCGGGCCAAGTATTATATTCTCCGAGAAAATCTACATCAAACTCCTTTTTATATTGATCAATAGATTTAAATGAAAAATCTGGATGAAGAAGTCCATTAGATATTTGGTCAATTGCGGTTCCCGTCAGGGAAATTACTTGACAGGAATCTTTAGCACATTTAGGCTCTTTCGAGGAGCCAAACGAGATATCTACATCAGACTTTAAAACGTTGTTCATTGCTATGAGCCATGCAATATTAAAACTACCCGAATCTATTACATAAAGATTGGAAAGTTTCATGGAACCACCGTTAGAGAAATGACAGTATTAAAAATATTTAATGTGACGGAAAGGAAAGTTAAAGCGATCAAAGATAAAATACAAAAACCAAGCAGTTTAGTGTAAGATTTATATTTTGGGCTGTTTTTAGGCGCAGAAGTTCCTCCAACCAAAGCAAGAAGTCCCAAAAATGTTATACCCCATATCATATTTATACAAGAAATTTCAATTGACATACAAGTTCACCACCCAAAATAACGTACCAAAAATTACTTGAACGATTCCAACAACTATGAACCCAGATCCTAAAACCGCTAGGATTTCTTTTCTTTTCGGAAGAATTATAAAAATTGTTCCAAGAATAATTCCAATTAATAATTGGAATATTCCTCCAATTCCAATGATTGCACCAACTAAAATAATATTCATTGTCACCTCAAAATAATCTTTGATCTTTCAATTATTTTTCTTTCTTCGGAAGTAATCCACTTATCGATTCCGTAATACAAAGATATACTACTTAAATCAGCGTCAATATCTTTCTGAGACCAAGGTGTATTTACATAGATTGAATCTATCAAATATCCCGTCTCATCACAAATTGAAATAACCATATGTGAAGGGAACATGTCACATGTAGCTAAGATTGTCATACGCGCTCCACAAGTTTTAACCATTCTTTAGGATAGAATAAAACTTGATTAGTTTCTAAAACTCTAATGTACACATCTTTCGATCCTGGAGTTAAAATATTATTAATTCTGGCTTGTTTCCCAACCAAACTATTCCCATCAAAGTCTTCTCCTTTAATAATTTCAACAATATCCCGCGTTTTAAAGAACATTAAATTAAAACCTCCAATCTTGCTAAACCTTTTTCATATCCATTTGGAACAATTTGGTATCTACTTCCATCATCTAGTGTAACTATTCCGTCTCGCGTTGTGTCAAATCCATGAGTCATAGTTACGAAAGAAACATCTTCTACGCCAGCAACCGGATCTTCTACGGAGGATAAAAGTAGAACCAAAAGAGTTAATTGGGAAAACAAATTAATCGTTCCATCCAAGCTTTTTTACGGGCTTTTCGTATTTTTCGAGTCGATCTTCAATTACTCTCAATTTACTCTTCATCTTCATCTTCTCTTGAAGAAGTTCTGATACATCTGATACAAACAAATATTCTCCGTTATCAAAAAGTCTCACTTTGCCGTTTATTTCCTCCTGTACTTTTCCTTGCCATTTGAATTGTAGTGTAGCCGTATTTTCAGAGTTATATCTTTTTATTGACTTTACAGCAATAAAATATGGCATTAATTTTCCTAACCAAGATAATGACATATCAATACTTCCTTAAATCTGCTAATGCACGAGTAAGATCCATAGAAGCCCGACGAACCGCTCCCGATTCTTTGGGACAGGATGGGATATAAGTGTGTTGCTCTCCAAAAACCTCATAAGTCATCGTCTTTTTCTGTTCGGTTTGAAGCTCTTTTACTCGATCCAAGAACTTTTTAGCTTCATTGACCGCTGTATCTAATTTCTTTTTATCCATGTGATCACCTAATCCAAATTTTTACTTCTTTTGACCCCATAATAGCGGGATAAACCCAAATAAAATCTGTAATTACATTATCTATAACTCTAAATTTTAATCCAGGATTTCCAGTAATTTCAAAAGCAAAGTCTCCTATAGAACCCGTGACATTATATTTTGAACCATCAGGTTTAATTCCTAATTTTGGGAACATAACCCTCCTCAATTACTACAAAATTGTTTTATGTGACCTCGACACCTAGCAAGAAATACAGAAAATAATTCTCCTGTCTCTCTATTCATTACATGTCCACATACGGGACACGTAAATTTAGATAAATTCTCGGTATAATTCCAAATATCTAACATAAGTCTTCCTTAGACGTGGTAAGTATTAATAGTTTACGGAAGGCAGTCATAACAACTAATAACGTCTCCATCGAGAGTTAACATGGCTGTCTTTCCACATATAGGGCACTCTTCCTCAACCCATGAATAACAGCCAAGTTTTAAACCCTCTAAAGGTTCCATAATATGACCTTCCTTAGCCCTGAAACATCTACGCCTCTCTGCCATAAAACTCTTATATCGATCCAGTCATAGAGATCTAAACCCGACTTCCAAACTAATTTCTTTGCTTCTCTCGCGGTTTTAGCGACTATAGAATATCCTTCACATTCATCTGGATCAGGTCTAATAAAATAGCATCTAAGGGTCATTAAACACCACATCGTGTAGTTGAAATTTTGGTTCGGTTCTAGTGATAACTAGAACTCCATTATACCTCTTCAAATCTGATTTAATCAAAATATTCACATAATCATGAAGATCCAACCTCATATCCTTTATATAATCCCGAGGAATATATGAAATATAATCTCCTTCTGAAATTAGTTCTTTTAATCCCTGCGGGGCATTACTATAAGTCCAAAATTGAATAAATTCATTCATATTTTATTCCTTCCAAATTTATACTCTTCGTTTTCGAATTTCTCTTCTTTTGTTGCGAGTCTAATGTCACGATCGAATACAATAGATTTCTTATTGGTTTCATAATCAAATATTTCTCTTGGAGATTCTCCTGTGATGTCCCAAAGATAAGTAAGTTTTGCTCCAGCAACATGATATTTCCCGTTAAACATGATTCGATCTTGGGTGATGATCATTCTATGCCTCCTTATTCTCGTCTGACAATTTTGATATTAGATTCTTGTTTACTATATACTTCCCGTCCTCAAAAAGAATGATTTTTTCGTCAAAAAGATCGTGCATTATTCCACTAAGATTCATATGAACTGTTCTGTGACTTCCGTTATTTGGATATACATATAAATTTTTCATAGAATTATCGTTTTTAATGAAATTTATATGATGAATAACTTCGCCCTTTTCTACGCTCCTCCCCAACTTCTTTTCCATAACCAAAGCGTGTTCTCTAACGTAACCATGTCTATCTGCTAAATGGTGTGTTGGATGCCAAATGTAGACATACCCTTCACACTCTCTTATCCCTCCTTTCCAACAAGGATGTTTTTCTCCGGTATAATCTCGATTTTCAAAAGTCAAAATCATCTGCTCCCTAGCAGTTCTAAGAACGAAACCCGCACTTTTTGCTTGCCTTTTTAATGTAATTGTAGTAGTATTAAATTTATGAGCAAGATTTTCAAGAGTTTCTTTTTCATCATAATATAACCTCTGAAAATCTTCTTTAGAACAAATGGGATATTTATTTAGTTTATATAAATAATTTGGATTTAAAAGCTTTTTTATTTTCTTATGCGTTAACTTCCTAATTTCCCCAGCCGTTCTTATAGGGATATTATATCTTTTTAAAATATGACTTATCATGTGTCTCGAAATACCAAATTTTTCTCCTAAGTCCTCTACTCGCATTTCGTCTTTCCAATATAAATCATATAACTCTTGTTTTGTACAAAGCATTTTGCCTTTATGATAAATCCCGTCGGGGTCAATACCGCTTTGCTTAACCTTCCATTGTTTAGATACTACCTCGGATTTGCTCCTCCTTGAAATACCCGCAAACTTTAACAATTTTCGTAACCCAAATTCACTAATATCGTATTTCTCGGCGATTTCTTTTTGAAGTAAATTATTATTACAATAGTCGTCATATAATTCATTAACCGTACAGAGCAATTCATCCCCAATAAACAGTCCATCGCCTTGTTTTCGATAGGTTGATATTCCATCTTGCCTTCTAACTTTAGATTCCATATTTTATTCACCAATATAAAAGTTTATGTTGAGATGGACCTTAATACTATATAAATCTTTCTATTTCATTACTTCCCTCGCTAGAACCCTTTCGGATAATTTCTCTTTCTTTTTTAAAATTTGGTCTATTCTTGACTCGATTACGCTTGAACATTTTAGTTCGTAAAAAATCATTGGGTGTTTTTGTCCAGATCTTTCTATGCGTCCGCGAAGCTGCTCTACCTTCATCGGATTAAAATTTGTGTTTAAAATTATAAGTATGTGACACGAATCTTGCAGATTTAGCCCTTCTTCTATTTTTGGACTCCCCAACAGAATTCTTGTACTTCCAAAAAATTTATCCTTTTCCTTTTCCACATCGCAATCCCCCGCTATCATCGCGCAGGGCTCGTTTATTATACACCTTTTTACCAATTCTAGTGCTTTTACAAATGTTGAATAAATTATAATTTTTTCACCTTTAGTTTCCTCAATTAAATCCTTTATTTCGAGAAGTCTCGGCGTTAGCTCTACCTCTTCTGGTTTGATTTTCCCCTCTATCAATTCTTGTGCCTGAGAAGGCACAAATTCCAACCCCTCATCCCCGAACTCAGATCCTAATATCTTAGCCCAGAGATCTAAGCCTGTTTGTTTTTTATTAGAGTCGCGGGAAAAAGGGAGCAAACTGGGACTTATTATGTTTTCTCTCGCATAGGTAAAATATTTCAAAATATTGTCCGGATCGTCCTTCGCGAGTTCCAAGAGTTTTTTCTCTATTCTTTTTTGTTCCTTGGACATTTCTACTGTTCTTACAACTGTGGACGCTGGGGGTAAATTCAAACATTCTCTTTTCTCTCTGCGGATGACGAGAGGCTTTATTAGGTCGCGAAACTCGTCTACATTTTTCTCTCCTCTAAAAAGCCAGTACGATTTCCCGTTATGCCCCTGTTTTAGCTCTCGGATCAGGAATAATTCCGCAAATTTCTCATAGGAAGGGATAAAATTTGGACTTACTATATTTAGAATAGTATAAAACTCACTTAATGAATTTTCGACGGGCGTTCCACTGAGACCGATTGCATATGAAGCCGACTTTCTCAACTCTTTTATTGCTTTAGTCCGCTGAGAGCTGGAATTTTTCGTCCTCATTATTTCGTCACAAATGAGAAGCCCGCCATTTAAATATGATTTTGCCCTTAAAAGATCATCTGGTTGCCTTAAAAGATCATATGATACCATGCAATATTGACAATTCTGCGCTAAATCCCACTGTTTTTTACGTTTCTCCCTAGAACCATCTATTATTATGCTCTTCGGCTCTTTATTATTAAATTTGATTAACTCGCTAGACCACTGACCTCTAAGTGAAGCGGGACAGACAACCAAATTTTTTTGTCCTAGAAACTCAGCATATGCGACGGCGCATATCGTTTTTCCTAAACCGATATCAAGCGCCACTATTCCTGAACCAGATTTCTTACAGAATTCCAAAGCCTCTTTCTGATAATCAAGCAACATTTCATATTTAAAATTGTCCTCAAAAATTCTTATAGGTCTAAACCCTGTTTTAGAGTTGTATTCATCTAATACAGCCTTTGAAGGTTGTATCCCAAGAGATTGAAGGGTCTTAACCACATGAGGTTGAAAATCGCCTCCACGAGCCCAAAAACGGCCCATCGAATTATAATTGAATCCAAGAACGGATAATTTATTTCTAAGAGTTGTAGAACTGTCTGTAAGGACAGCTAGTACTCTCTCTCGAAACCCCTGTGGCACACCAAATTTCATTTCGATCAAGATTTTCTCCTCAGTCAAACTCATGATGACATTTTTTACAAATCCATGTCGCTCGTGAATAATCTACTTCGATCCCCAATTTAATATTACTATGCCCACATTTGGGGCATTTAGCTGGAAAATTAATTAAACACATCAGGAACCCTCTCTCCCATTTTCTTGGATATAAGAAATAGTATATCGTTTCATCAACCAATCATATCTATATTTAATTTCGCGAGCATCCCAGAGAGCGTGATGTTCAATTTTGTCTGGCAAATCAGGCATTCTTGGATCTACACATTCTGTAGCCATTTGTTTTAGATCTAAACAATACATGGGCCACCCTTTTGGAAGATCTGTCATGCGTCCGAAAAGCTGGCATAGGACAACCCAATCATAATCGTTGTAATACCCGATCCAGCTAGGTTGTTCTCCAGCAAATTCTATAATCTCTTTAGCAATAGTTTTTCTTCTCTTCCCCATGCTAAAATCTAGATATTTTATTACATTTTCACGAACCCAATCATCCGCAAGATACAATTCGAGTTCGATAGGGTCAACTACGGCATAATATTCTCTCCCATCTTCTGCAACGATTCCAATACTTAAAAGCTGAATTGGATAATCAGGACCAGCTTCTATAAATTCGGTATCTAAAAAATATTTCATCTCTTTGACTCCTTTGCATCACATCTATGACTATAGTGAGTTAAATACCTATGAATTTTACAATCTCCATAATGATCGAAATCAAACTTGTCCACCCATAATTCGCAGTCTCCGCAAATTTCCTCAACGGGCTTCGCCCTAAAAGCCACTATCACATCTCCATCTCCTTTTCTAGCCAATTTAGAAAATCTACTACATGCTCCAGTCCATATCCTGCTTTTCTCGCTCCGGGACTTAAAAACTCTCTGTAGGCAAACTCATTAAGGACCATTGGATAGGTTCTTCCTTTATTTTCAGGTTGTTCTAACTCATCTTGAAGGGCTCCCTTTAACTCCTCTTTGTGTTTCTTCCCTTTTGGATTATCTGGTTTCTCCATGAGTTCGAAAATTAGAGCATATATTCTTCCTTTATTCATTGAGATCCGCCTCTATTATAGTTAATTGGCCCCCTAGACTCTTTAAAATTTCCTCTGTAAACGCCGCCCTTAACCTTTCTATTTCAGATAACATTTTTTAAATCCCCTACTCATCCCGTTTGATAGCTTGATCTATTTCAGCATATAAATCATACGCAATCTCAGAATTAGGTCCAAATGTGCTCACGGAATACCAATGCAGTAATTCTCTTAAAAATCTTGCATCTTCGTCATCAAACGTTATTCCGATCATTTTTATCATCTCCGATATACGGAACCTCTTCAATCGAGCAACTCCCGCGAAATATACGGCACCTCTTCTACCCATATTCTCGCTGCGACCTTAATTGTGGGTCCCAACCATCCTAATTTATATGCAATATCGAACGCCCCTCTATAGGCATTCTCATACGTATCCGCAGTACAAAACGGACTGTCGTTTGCCATACCTACGAACATAAAAGATCCTTCTCGGGAATAGTTCTGAACATTTCCAGTCTCGTTACATGATTAGAAACATTTTGTAATTTATTCGCTATCAATTCTGAAATTTCTACCCATATCGGATAGCACTTATAATAATCAGGTCGAAGTCTTTAAATTCAGAATTCCAAATCATTTTGATGTACTCGCAACCACAGAGACCCATTCCTCCTATTTCAATGTCCTCTAGTATTCCCTCTTTCGTTGTTATTTCTCCACAAAATGGACAGATGTACCATTCATTCCCCATAGTATAAAATACCTCCTACGAAAATCACTACTCCAAGAATCGCCATTAAATATGAAATCCACCAGTTTCTAGATGCGTAATGAAATTCGGGAGAGCCATATACATATTTGCCCGAAAACATGTCATCTAATTTCACCCCACTATTTGGAACAAAATTAGATCCGATCATAAGAGACAAGGAGATGATCGCTATAACGGCATCTTTAGTTATTCCTATATCCAGTTGTTCCACACCCCTCTAATATTCATTATCTCAAAAAATACATATGTCGCAACCATAAACCAATTTTTGTTACAATAAAATCCAATAGCAATTATAAAATTTGATATTAACCACACTGTAAATCCCAAACACCTTAAAAATGCGGTAGGATCAGAAGCAAGGTAAGCTCCGCTCATACTTAAAACCATTGCTAGAGCATACCAAGGTTTAGTTTTAATTTCATGGATCAACTTCTTCCACATGAGTATCCCCTATTTTTATCGGATTTTTTTAAATGATTCATCAAAAGAACCGTTCAACGCCCTAATAAGAATCAAAATCTCATCTAATGTAGCGCTAATCATACCAAGATTATAACTTCTCATTTTTATTGCTTCTAATTCCTCATCCGAAATTTCCATCTAATACCCCTTTCTTACGTATCCATTGTCGCATATATCTGCATTGCAATTTTTCTCGGTACAATATTCGTAACGATTACAATCAAATGGGAACGGGCAATAAGAAAAAGCTTTATTAATTTTAAGAGCTTGAAATGCTTTTATCTTTGGTAGAAAAACTTTCTCATCAAACCCCTCAAAATCCCTACTTTCTAATTCCTTTCTGATAATAGAAAATAGCTTACCATATGCAGTACAAATATCTTCTAGACCTTTAACTTCTGATGAAAGAGACATTACCATAATCCCCAAGTTTTAATGCCTTCTTTTCCGTAAAAATGTTTTCTAATTATTTTTCCAAAGAGTGACCTTTCTTTTTCTGAAGATTCGCACAGCTTCTCAAACAAATCCGCCGCCATATCTCTTTGTTCCTCACTTAAAAAATCCAGGAAATTAGACACCATATCTATCACTCTCTTATCTTCCATCTGTAAATAACATGGCCAGCAAATGTTAGGGTCAGGCCTATAGTTATCGGATTCTTCATCTTCGTAATAATCATAATCCTTAATGCGATGTTTCACTCCGCATTGAGGACAAGTTACATCAAAGAACATTCAATAACCCCTCTTCTCTCATCCTTTCTATATCTTTCGCTCCAACGCCCGCGGATTTAAGCATTTCTTCCGTGCGCTCTCCGGGACAATCAAAAACAGAGATGGAACATTTAAATCCCTTTCCCTGTCTTTCATCGCAATCCAGTTTAGAACAGAGTCTCATGAATCAAATCCTATATGTTGTAATCTCAGATTCTCTCTTAAACATTGCTTCCTTTTCTCGGAAACTTCTATTAATTTCCGAAAGTTTTTTCCCGGCGCGATGTGCAATGTTCATCATTCGTTCCATATCAGAAATAGATATTGCTTCTTCGAAAGCTGGAATCTCAGATTTACATACTTTAATTTTATAAGTAATAAAATTAGACTCCTCAAATAAGTCACAATTATAAGTTTGCTTATCCATAAAAAGAATTACTTCTCCAGATTTATAAACTCGGGGATAGCCCTGAAGATACTCTTCGGGAAGATAATTCTTTGGAAGTACTCCTTCCGCTCCTATAAGAACTCTGTAGTTCTCTACAAAAGGCTTATAATTCCCATGTTCACTTTCAATTACTGCGGGGACATCCCTTGGAAGGTCCCATTTAAATTCCATACCAGCCATTGTTCAACAACTCCTCTATGATTTCATATAAAACTACTCGTACTAGCATATGACATTGGTATTACAATATAAGTATCACTCGCTGTTGTTGCAAACGTTCCAGTAAAATTATTATAATCAATATAACTAGTAATTCCCGTATAATCAAAATATCTATCCTCAACCCAAGACCATATCTTATTTAACTTGATATTAATTTTGCTATTTAATATACCAATAATTTTATCTATTTTCTTTGTCCACTTAGACCATTTTTCTTCACTCTCAAACCACCACTCAGTAAAACCACAAGCAAATGCTTCAAATCTATTTGTTAATGCATAACTATTAGAGAACTCAGATCTATTTTTTGGTCTATGTTTTCTAGTGAATTTATATATAATGTTACTAAAATTTGAATTTTCAAAATACATATGAAGTAAATGCCCCAACTCATGGACAAAAGTTCGACGAGATTGGTAAGTTCCAGTATCCCCCTTCTTCTCTATAAAAGTTACTAGACTAATCTGTGTTCCATCATCATTAATATAACCAGTGTTTCTCCCGTTATGTTTCTCTGATGTTACAGTTTTTAAATGACTTGCAGCCCTAGGGAACTTTTTTGAAAACTGGTCAAAAATAGATTTTAGTTCAACTAAGATATATGATTGCCCCTCAAATCCTATCCAAGATACTTCTCCCATTTTATCTCCCCTTAAAGCCGACCACGCGAGTAACTGTATTTTTCTTGGTGATAATTTTCGCATTCGCTTCTCCTATAAACATATTTCTTCTTGTCACTGCAATAAACCATTTCGTGGCCCTCGATCATCTCGAAGTCCCCATGAAAATAACAATTTTGACACCATTTCCAGTCGGTCATTAGATCACATTTTTTTTTCTATACTACACTTCTTCTCACGGTTCTCTTTTTATATTTACGAGGGATCTTTGGCGCCTCAGAATCTCCCTCGAAGTCCTCTTCTTTTCTCAGTGTTCCTTTTATCCCGCTATGTTCCACATAATTTTCTGCTGTGACTAATTCAGACGCAAACTTTCCGTGATCTAATACGGATTTAATACTAATTAAATGTTCCGCCTGAAGTTCTTTAAGTGCGATTGCAATCTTTTCTGTTGCTTTCCAAGTTTTATTCTCAAACAAAGAATCAGCAGTTACTACGCCTTTTTTGTTTTTCTCTTGAATGCGAAGATAAAGTTTTTGGGAATAAGAACTAACTACCATTATCCCTTCCCTCCTGTTTCTTCCAATTTAGGCCATCTCTCTTTACTAGGGTTTCTATCTTTTCTAGACTCTCTTTATCTGGGTAATCGGGGAATATAGTTGTCCGAACTAGTATGGGGATGTCATACCAAGCACACAATCGGATAACATTTTTCACATTTTTCCAAGAATCTCTATTCCCTGTAAGCTTAAGATAGTTTTCTTCTCCATAAGTTTTTATATCTAAAAAAACTTCATCAATCAAGTCCTCTCTCATTAGTAGATCTAATTTTTTGGAGTTATATCCTGATGTCTCCAATCCCACTTTTAACCCAATCAAGTGACAGAACTTAGCAATTTCTTCCACAGCTTTCGGCTGGAGCATGGCTTCTCCTCCAGAGAAAATTACCTCAGAAATCAAATAATTATCTAATATTTGTTTCGTTATTTCTCTTGAGTCTACAAAATTCTCCCCAGATTGAAGTTCTTTGTTCTGACAAAAAAAACAATTATAAGGACATCCTCTAAAAAATAAAACCAAGGAGGAGTGAGAAGAGTCCGAACAAGATAGTTGAGAACCTCCAAAATTAACTAACATAATTGTCCGCTTCTCCATTTACATGTCGCTGTTTTTTTCCAGTTTTCATACAATATTTTTTTTCTGTCCAAAAATATGTTAGCGTCGTCATACATCCATCCTAAAAGTTTATCTGCTTTCTCTCCAACCAATCGAGATCTAGATAATACAAAGTATTTTTTTGTTTCAAGGTTTGTCTTCTTAATCTCACTTATGTTTGTATCAATACCCAAATCTTCCTTCAGGATATTTATTATAGAAGAAATCATTTCGTATGTTCCGGACACGTTCCAGGCGATAGTCTCGTAATAATTTGTCCCGTTTTTCTTTTGAGTTTTAAATATATATAGCGATCCGTCCCCGTCTGTAAATCCTCTCAAGAAATGCCTATTGTATTCTCTCGGAAAATTTTTCGGATAATCTAGATCCCAACTTTTTCTGTTTTTAATTCCATAAGAAATCAATTTCTCGACCAATTTAACACTATTTATTCTAACAGATGCGGTTTCAGAATAGGTTTGTACTGGAGATTCGGGAGAAATCCAGTCTCTGAATTTTTCAACATGTTTGATATCACAAATTGCCAACCCTAAACTAATTGATCTTCCGTCGGGAGTTATATACCCGTCCGCAGCTAAAAATCCCATCCAATACGCACTATATTCATTTATTTCATCAAAAGCATCCTCACGAGGAAAATACTTTCTCGCCGGATCTTGTAGTCCGAGATCTCCAGCGAAATTCGCAATTGACCCATAACTCCTTCTGGGTAAAAGTTTCTGAATTTCTCTGGGTCCCATATCTCGATAATTTTCTAGCAAAATTTCTTTCTCCTCTTGGGTCCAAGGTCCGGGAAAGTGCTGAACTAGATTTAATGATCGGGCCTTTCCTCGAATTGCGGCATAACTATGAAAAGGAAGCAAATCAACCATTTTGATTGCGCCCAATTCTTCATATAAATCAAACATCAAACTTTCTTCTTCGGGAGTCCAAGTCTTGTACATATAACCACCTGTAAGACTTGAAATCCTTACATCTGTTTAGTACCACAATTTAAAATAATGAATTAAATAAAAACCCTCCTCGGAAACTCATACTCACGACGGGTCCGCTGCCAGTTAGATACGTGGGCAAAGTAGCCGACCACACGAGTAACATAGTCGTCGATATTTTCTCCGCATACCGAGCATTTTACGGTATTTCCACATATAGTCGTATGGCCGTTTTTACAAGTTCCGAAACCATAATTTATACAAAGATGTCCGACTCCATTTTTCACTGCATAAAGAATAAGATCTCTCATGACCGCGGGATCTTTAATTTCTTCTGCCATATTAAGGTGCAAGATCCCGCCGCCGCTTAAAATTTCCATAAATTTCCCGGTAGTAATGATTCTTTCAGGCAAAGATACCTTTTCAATTAAAGGAACATATTGGTTAGAGTACATCTCAAACGGAACATTTTCTTCCCCAAAAAGAATTTTATCTTTTTGACATAGCTTCCCCGATACCGATTCTCCGGGGATTTCCTCTACATTCATGCTGCATTTTTGATCTTTACTTGTTTTTAGAGCGAACTCTTCAATATAATTAAGAACTTTTGTAGTAAACTTTACTCCCTCATTAGACTTTATATCGAGCCCCATTAATTTGTTTAACTCATACACACCAATTATTCCTATGGTTGAAAAATACCTATTAAGATTTAACCATCCAAGGGGTTTAAAAAACTGTAAAAATCCTGCATTAATTCTTCGTTTAATTATATCTTCTCGATGAACCTGAAGAAGATCCCTTATATCTTCCAATCTATTTTGAAGCAGGATAAATAACCTTTCCTCATTTCCGTTTGATTCAAGAGCGAGTCTTGGTAAATTAAGGGTAACCACGCGATGGGAGCCCATATTCATTGACCCATTCCCAAAAGTATCCACCTTTACTTGCATTCTCTCTTCGTCATTGACCAAGCGACAACAACTGGCTATTTTATTTCCAGAATTTATATAAATATTGAAACAGCCTTTTTTTAAATTAGCGTCAGAAATAAAATTTAAAAAATCTTTATCAACGATCTCGTTGTCTTCTGATCGATAAAAATTCACTGTTACAATTGGAAATCTGTAGACAAAACCACTAGCGGGGTCTCCCTTAGAAAACCAACTCGCAAACAATTTTTGAATGTGCATTACATATTCAATATCGACAGAAGATCCGTCTGGATATCTATAATGCTCAAAAATCTTTTCTAGATTGGGTCGATCAAATAAACTAAAATTCGTAAACGGGCTCTGGCCACCAACTCGAAAAGAATTGTTTACTACGTGAACTATTTTTTGCCAATCATTTAATATTTGTTTGTCAGGGAGATTTTCTTTTTTTGCAAACCAGGCGTAGTTTATAAAAACGTCCCCAAGAGCTACCGCTCCCGCGAAGCATTGCGATAAATCCATGACCATTTCCGTAGCCTGCGCCATGAAACTATCAGCCCGTTTAGCTGGGAGACTATGAAGAGATCCATAAGGTCTACCCTCCACCATAAGAGAAAATGTACTTATCGACGTGCAGTAGGGCATTTGTATTCCTCCACCACTAGAGTCATGAAAATATATATTTCCCTTAAGAATAGAATTTAAAAGATGGTTTGCCCTATCTAATCCAAATCTTCTAGAAGCATATCTGTGTAATAAATAAAATCCCTCTAATTTTTGAACCCCTTTTACAATCTCGCTCGTATATGCATTTGGACTAAGATTTTCTCCTGCATTTGCATTACTATCTATCGTTTCATCTATAAACTTTTTTGTAAAGTATGAATGTGACATTGAACCGACATCAAGGCACCTTCTGGAAATTCCCTCAACATCTAAAAGTTCTTTTCCTTTTTTTGTCTGATTAAATTTATTATACCAGTCGTCAAATTCGTCACTAAATATGTTTTCAATAAACATTATTTATACACCTACTTTAAATAAATTCTCTGATTCTCACTTGCTGGAAATCTGCCCGTTTTTAATTCTTCAATATAAGGTCCGTCTATGATCATATTCATAACTTTCCTAATATCTAGTGGGATTTCCTCATGTAGCCAGCCCGTATAAAGGACGTTATACAAACCAGATCTAGACGCGAGGCCAAACAGCGCATCAATCTGTTCTAACGGTTCGCCTCCGAGGAAAACAAGGGCTTGGTAAAAATCCTTGTGTTGCTCCAGATGATCTATTATTTCATCCGTATCTAGATCAAATCCCCCATTAGGGTCCTGCAACTCTGGATTCTGACACCCTTTGCACTCAAGGGAACATCCTTGAAAAAACACATCCAAACCGATCTTCCCCGGAGCATCATTCACAGAATCCGTAATTCCTGCGCATTTAAATTTCATTGAAATAGTCCTTTACCTAATTTTTCGGGCAGCCTTCAAGATGGTTTTACAGTGTTAAATACTTGTCGCTCAGAGTTTAGAATTCTACAGCGTTATCTCCTTAATCCAATCTCGATAATTCTTGTCCCATCTCCTACCTGCCCAATCAGCCCATATCGTTTCTCCACATCCTTCACAAAGTTCCAAACTAAATCTTCCAATACTATTATGCCTGAAATCCTTTCCAAAAATAGAAATGGAGCAATCGCGGCAAAAGGAGCCACATTACCGCGTCCATCCAATCTCTTTGCTGATCTGGACCTGTTCCCCATCTGTCAATTGCAATTTTTTAAATTTCATCCTCTCTGCAAAATAATCTCCCGCCTCTCCCTGGAAAAGAGGGTCTCCTATGGGAGCAAATCTCCATTTCCTTAGCATTTGCTCATAATTCATATCATTGATCCTGTTTTTAGTAGATTCATCTATCATTTAAATCACACCCAATCTTTGTGCTTCACAATCTGCCGCGGCCTGCTCATTCCTAATCTGCCACTGGAAACATTCTATCTTATCACAAATTAATGAATATTCCAAATCAAGAGATCTTTTCTCTGATTCTAATTCCTCAAGTTCATCAAAAATATCTCTGGTATGCTCCAAAATATACGCTTCTCTTTCTTTGTCGTTTGTTCCCAAAGTTTTCTTATCTGTTGTGCTTATGATATAAGCCTTTCTAGTTTTAAGTAACGAACTAGTTTCTAGGACTTTTTCGTTAGCAGTGAACAACTTTTCTCTAAGAGCGCCTTTCTTCCCATAAATTTCTTCTATTTCTTGGTTAGTTGGCATAATAACACCTCACATCATAGAACTATTAATCTGTATTTCTTCGCACGGTGAAATTTCATTCGATAAATAACCTATCGCTTCTACTTGACTAGTTGTATTTACTTTAAAATTCCCATAATTCTGGTTAACAATGTAATATCCAGAATTTGGAATATAAACTAAACCTAGAACAATATTAGACACATCTACCTGAGCTTGATAAGTAATTCCTTCTTGATAACCAATTTCGTAGCTCTCATTGTAATTTTCTTGAAAGGAAAGTTCGTAACCAATCATAGCTCCTAACAACAATCCAAAAATAAATAGTAGGACCACCGACACCGAGTTCCCGTTCATTTTAAAACCTCTCCCGATAAACTAATGATACACGTTTCGTGCATTTTAAGATTCCTCAATTCTGTATGCGTTTTGATACATACTGAAAAATGGAATTCTTAGTCCAAAAAACCACATTTTATAAGTCTTGCCCACTTCAATCTGGGCATACCTATTCGCGGCGCTAAAATCCATATGCCACCAGGTATCTTGAATAAAATATACTTTGTTATTTACATCCGAGAAAAGGTATAACCCGGTTATAGATTTTCCATCAGAAATTACTTTTGTCCACTTATCTTTCACTGTAATTTCTATGGGACCCTCGTCTGTTGGAAGTGCAGAAGTCACCTGTAGTACCATTATAGAAATTATAAAAATAGATAAAATTAATTTCATTTAGAATCAACTCTCGTTGGACCTACTCGCATTCACTTTGTTCATGCTACGTCTCGTTAACTCGGTATACGCAATCTTCAGGATTTTTATCCGGTCTAAATCTCAAGAATCGGGGATGTCTTAGACGGCCCGTTTTGGGTATTCTTTCTTGACACTCAACTTCTATAACTTTTCCAATATATTTCTCCTTATTAAGGCTAATTTCCTCTCTAAGAGCGTCATCCATACCAGAGCAGGAACCAAAATTAACAAGTTTTCCCTGGAAATATTGACCAAATACAATAGCTCCGATCCAGCCATTTTCATAGAGCCGAGAGGTAGACTCTTCTCCTGAAGATTTCCTTGTAATCCTGGTTGGGTCTTCGTAACCCGTGATAATTACATCAAATGTGGCCTTTCGCTTGACTTTAGCCCAATTTTTACCGTAAATCGCCATTTTGTCTTTTAAAATGATTCCCTCTCCCCCAGAATCAAGAATTTCCTCAAAGAATTCCTTCTTCCTAGATTCGACATCTTCAGCTACGATAAGGTGTTCCAAATTTAAATCTGCCAAATATCCTTTCAAAACATCCCGTCGATAAGAATAGGGTTTTTCTCTGATATCTACACCCTTATCAAAAAGGACATCGAAAACTACGTAGGAGAGCCAACCACACTCGTTTTGAATCTGAATGGCACGTTCTGGAAGTGAACCCGTAATGCGGGTTACATCCATGACATTTTTCCCAGTAATCAGCTCCCCGTCAAAAATACATCCCTCACATTCAATTTCCAGCCCATTTTGGATAAAAATATTTTTTAAATGCGGAAAATTATCAGTTTTTTCTACGTAGTTCCCATCCTTCTTAGATATATGACGACTCGTAAATCTGTTACCATCAAGACCGCAATGCATTAATGCTCTTGTTCCGTCGTACTTTTTTTGAGCAACGAATTGGTCTGAAGTCCACATTCTCTCTTTAAACGCACCACGCGCCTTTCCGGGTTCGATTTGTAAAATTTCCATAAATTTCTAAGTCTCCTCCACTTTCATCTCTGTCTTACTACTATTTATACTTAATTCATTCCCCTTTTGCTCTTCAAAATATCCGTTTTCAAAATTGTTGTCTTTATCTCTGGCTCGGGACTCCACCCTAGACGTTTTCTGATCATTCTAATTGTCCTTAAATTGTTGAAAATTGCCGTGTCAAGATATGCTATTTCATCTTTGGTAATATTCTGCTCTGTATTCTTGTTTATACACTTAATTACACCAAGTTCAATTCCAGTTTTAAGATCTTTCTGAAAAGCAACCTTTTCTTGCAATTCAAGGACCAATCCAGGAAGATTCTCCTGATTTTCTAAAAAATTATCTATATCTGTAATCTCAAATTCTCTTTCTAGTCTATCTTCATCATGAGTATAAATAAAGTAAGGTTCATTGTTTTCCACGGCAGCACCCCTTTTTAAGCTCTCTTGGGACTATACATCCATCCATTATTTTTCTTATTCTTCCAATGAGAACGGGAGGACATAGCTCGCGCCAGTCGGCGATACAATAAAAATCTTCTCCCACCATCGGGATTCTTTCTGTTAAAAGATCTATACAACCCCAACAAGGACGGCCTGTTGGAATTATAGTAACACCATCTTCAAGAGTGGGCATAAAAGTCAAATGGGGAGGATTACTTCCCACCCAATGGCACAATTTTCTCTGAACCCGTCAGATCCGATACAAGAGTGGTCACGTTAGTTCCTTGAGGAACTATGATCTTAGAGTTATTTCTAAAAATCTCTTGACCAACCTCAAGTTGCTTAAATGTTACCGCAGGACCCTTAAATGTTTCATTCACTGCGGTGTTAACCTTTGTAATAGCATCAGCCTTTGCATTAGCCTCAATTGTTACTGCTTGTGCGCGACCTTCAGCCTTCTTAACTTCTGCCCTCTTTTCTCCATCAGCTTGAGTCTCAACTGCTGTTGCAAAATCAATTGCGGCTCTCTTTTCAGACTCGGCCTTGACGATCTCATTCATAGCCGCCTGAACATCTTTAGGGGCATCAATTTCGGCAATCTCAGTTCTTACCACTTCTATACCCCAACCTTCAGTTTCACTTGTTATAGTATCCCGCAACTTCGTATTAAGCTCCGCTCTTTTACTATTAGCCTCTCTCAAGGTTAGGCTTCCTACTACATTCCTGAGAGTTGTCTGAGCAAGAGAAACTATCTGTACTTGAATATCATCTACATTATATTGAGAATTCTTAACGCTCTTTTCGTCTCCCTTAATTTTGTAATAAACCTGAGCAGATACACCAGCATTAAGATTGTCTCCCGTAATTACTTCCTGTCGCTGACAAGTAACCATCTTCTCGGTTACATTAACAAGTCGAATTCTCTCGATAATTGGTACGCAAATAACCAGTCCGGATTCAGCATATCTACTAAACTTTCCGAACCTCTCGATAAGAGCCCTATGAGTTGGTCTTACGAACTTTACGCTAGATGCCATAAGAGCCATAAATCCTCCTACGAGGAATATAATGGCAATTATCCAAACCAATACTTCAAATATTTCCATATTAATCTCCTCTTTACAAGCTCAACTACACCTTAATACTATTTAATCCTTCTCCCTGATATTGTCCATTATAGACACTATCTGTAGGAGTTCCTTCGAAAAAGATCATTTGTCCAAAAGAATCTCCAGGTTTAATTTGTAGAGGGACTCCAGAAGTCCTTACGAGTACAACCCCAGATCCCTTATACCCTGCGTCCCACCATGCAGAATGAACACTGATACCTCTGCGCGAGAGGGAAGATTTGGGGAGAACAAGGGCGTTGAAATAATGAACTTGCTCTAAATAACCTTGGCAATACTCTTCTCTTGGTCTCAGATCCACCGTCTCCATCAACTTAAAAAGAACTGAAGACTCAGGTGGAATCCAATAATAAAGAAGATTTTCGTTGTCATCCCAGACTTGAGCTATACAATTTTGTTTAAAGAATCTCTCGTGAGCCATAATCGGCTCCACATAATCTTCTTCTTTAATCTTTAAGCCCCAATGTTTATTTACACATCTGTAAACCTTATCAAGTCTTACGTCCCATCCCTGCGCCTGCATGTTAGAATCTTCAGCATTAAGAAGAAGACCATACTTTTTAATATCCTGACCACTTAGAATCATACATTTACACCTATTGACCTCATATGCTTCAAAAAACCATCTTTTATATTAAAAAATGGAATCATTTCTGTTATAGGTTTCATCAAATTAATTACAAATACATTTTGACCGTCCGAGAAAACTCTTCCGCTTGAAACTATTTCAACATATTTAACACCCATAGGAACGGGCAAGTATGTTGTTATTAAAATTTTGAGAAGAGTTTTACCTGTTGCTACTGGTCCGGATATAACTAAAATAGAATCAGAGTTGCAGCGTTCTAAAAAATTAAACAGTTCCATCTCACTGGACTTGCTTAGAATCATGCTTAAATCTCCATTCGTTTCCAAAGATCTACGGCCATTCTATGCCCCACATAATCAGCGATATCTTTTCGTTTCTCAATATCCGGAAGTTGATCAAATGGCACTAGATCGGGATGAATTTTCTTCTCGAAATCTTTAACTGGACCATATACCCATCCCTGTCTTGTTTTTTCTTTCATCCAATTATTGTGATTTTCCTCTGGAGTTATATCGGGATGTTCATCTGCGTATTTGATACCATTTAATAGGCTTTCCATCTGATCCTTATTGATGATCTCATTATATGGTTGGTTTGCCGCTATTTGATAGTAAACCCATCCAATGTGTCTGACGGCGGCAATAAACTCCTCGCGAGTTGTTCCATTTTCTGTAAATAGTTTTAATCCCTCGATCAACTTAGGAATATCTAATTTTGGAACAATATACTCATCCTCACTTATTCCATCTATTTCATCAATATCCCGCAGGAGTATAGCGTCTCCATCATCAACAATTTCCATTCCTATCTCATCTTTAGTTTCTTCGGCTACCACAAATCTCTTCATAATCAATCCTCCATGAAATACTTCAGCCCTTCAATCAACTTGGAAATATCTTCTATATGAATAAGGTAATTTTCCCTGGGATATTCAGTATCGACATCCTTCAAAACCACAAATCCATCTTCCTCAACCAATTCTACCCCACACATATCATCTGTGGATTCGGCTACTACAAATTTCTTCATGAAACACCTCTAACAAAAATCTGTACCTATTAAGTCAAAAAATTGTATAGGACACTCTTCAAGGATTTTCCTAAATTCCGCAATAGTAAATTTTCTCCCATACTCATCTTTTACATACTTCAATCTATTTAAACTTGATTCTCGAACCGCCCACGTAAAAGAAGAACAAGAAGAAACTCCGGTCTTTTCCCCGTAAGGTTCCTTATTGAATCCTAACTCCCTTCCAACAGAACTATTATCCCAGCCTTCATTTTGTGGGACATCACCGCAGATGGAGCATTTGTTATACCACTCCCTTTTATGGGCTTCGACATCAAATAGATCGGCTCTGGAAGTATGTACCAAGGATTCTCCTCCAATTCTTAGGGACTTCTTACAGGTCCAACAAAAGAGTCCCGCTGCCGACCTTTTTCCAAGATGTTTACCCTCCAAGGTATAAAAATTGGTACCCATTTTTAACCGATCTCCAGATCCCACGGTAACACGATAGATTCCCAACCAAACCCCGCAGCCGCGCGGTGACCTCCACCTCCATATTTCTTTGCTAAAACGGACAAATCTATATCATTTCTAAGAGTTCGTAGAGACACTTCCCAAGATTCTCCTTTTCTGTTTACATAACTGATTGCAACGAAGCATCCTTCAAATTCCTTGCTTCGGGTCATGAAATTAGCAATATAAGGATCGCCATTGACTACGAGACACCTATACCCTTCCCAATCAATTTTATAAGACCTATCTCTAAGAGTAGTTTCAAACCGATCTTCAATGTAGGACCGAATCAATTTTCCATCAAGCATAACCTCATGGGCCAAATCTTCTCGATCTTTAAATCTAAACCACATATCCCAAAAACTCATATCGTCTTTAGGATCTTTTGAACCCGCCTTAAATCCGTACTGAAAGTCTTCTATAAAATTCCAGTCGAATTCTCTATCATTATGACTCCAAGTGTCGTACAAACTCAACAATCTGATAAATACTGGAATTCGTCCACCAAATAAAAATTCCCATGTTAGTTCACACGCAGCAACAGAAGTGTCCCTTTTTCCCAAAATAGGAAGATATCTCATAGGAGTATCTTCATATTCTCTAATAATCCCTATGTGATGGTCAATCCAAGCTAAATTCTGTTGCAAATGATTGTTTAACCTATCCATGTCTTCTATAGATAAACTAAAATCCACCATATAAACAACATCATCGGGTTTTATTTCACTCCAAGGGAATTTGTCCCCATAATTTATTGGAAACATCTCCGCTTCAGGATACTTATGCTTTACAATTGCTCCACTGGCCCAGCCATCAAGATCTTTGCTATGATAAAATACTTTAATTGACATTACTTCATCTCTCCATCGTGCTTATACATCCAAATTCCACTTTTCGATACCTGAGTAATTTCCTTCCCCGCGGGTGTTGTGGCTACTCGCTCCCACCCATCTTCACATAAAGTATATCCTCGCTCATCTATATCAAAATCTATGTTCCAAATGGGACACCAATCATGATAATCATAACAATGATGTTCGAGGTCACATTTTCCGCAGCCTCTCCCTGCAAGTCTACCTTCAAAATACCAATTTCTACAATTTTCACATCTTTGGTTCAGAAGATGGTGTCTTATTCTCCATTCTATGTTATCAAGATACCATTCTTCCAACAAAAATCTTAAATATCCAAGATCGCAAGTTTTAATTGCTTTCCAGATATTTTTAAAAGAAAAAGCGCTAAAACTATCGGACATCACACCCTGATCTCTTTTCTGCGCATTGAATCTTTTGATTCATTATTTTAGAATCTAACTCTCTTCTGGCGAAAAATCTTTCCTGTTCTTTTACAAAATTTAGAAATTCGCCAGATGGAATGTTTTTACTAATTCCTTGAGTATTTTTAATATTTTCCATCTTTTTATACTTTTTAAAAAGATTCTCCCCACTCACCGAAAGAACGTGGTCCCCAGATATTCCCTTTAGAATATGTCCATCTAGAGGACATATCTCTCTTATATTTCCGGGACCATAATCAATTGCTAAAACTTCTCTCCGCACGACTCTTCCCTTATTCAGTCTTACAATATGAAGTTTACCTCCATTATCAAAAACATCAACAACCCCTGCATGAAAAACTTTACCATTCCAGAGAGCGATTTTTACAAGATTCTCTTCCTTGATAGCCTCTTTTGGGGTATAATTTGGTCTCCTACTCATGAAGTTAGTCTCCTGCAACATATAGATAAACTTACTACTATTTATACTTATCCACAATATGGACCGCCTTCCATAATAGCGGCTTGCATTTGCTTGATCAGATCAATTGCGTTTTTCTTTTGACATGTTCACCTCTCATCGCGAATTTTGACCAATGCAGCTTGTGCCGCTTGGTTTACTGCATCCTGCATATTCTCGCCTTTTTTACATCTGTAATGAAATGCGATTAGCCGTTTTTCTGCGATCAGATAAGCTTCCTCAAGTCGTTTCAGATAGCTCTTTTCCTGGTTGATATGCAAATCCAGCTCTTTTGCGGCAACCGATCGCCAATATACCTTGCCGCGCTGAACTAAATGAGATCCGTGCTCAATAACATCCTCTTCGGGCAGGCGATCCCACGACGGCAATTTGAACGGATACAGATGTCTGGCGGTGGCTTCTATCGCGATCGCCCGCCATTTTGTGATCTCTTTCATCAGTCCTGCGATACCCTCATCTTGTCGCTTGACCTCGTTTATCGCTTCTCTGAGCAATCCGGCATACAGATACGAGTTGCCATTCCCGTCTGCCAGTGCGTTTTCAGCTCTCTCTATGAGGTCGTCACTCATTAGCATCATCTCGATACTTGATCAGTTGATAGTACAATATATCAGATTTGCAATAAATAATTTCATGCGACACTGCAAATGCTGTAATAAAACAATCTTCTTTCATCATAACTCACCCCAATCAATCTCGGGTAGCTCGCGGGCCAGCTCCTTCCTAGCAAACTCTTCTGTATCATATTCTGGTCCGTATCCATCACATTGTTCTCGGATAAGTTCATTATACTGCAATCGTTCATTGATGACGATTGCTTTCAGGGCGGCAATCTGCTTATGCAGCTTCTCAATTTCCGTTGCCGATTGCACTTTCGGCCAATATGCGAAGCATTTTTCACAGTACAATATTTTGTCCACGTCCATAGGACAATCTCGGAGATATAGGAGTGTATCACAGGTGGGGCATCTCATTTGTTTTCCTCCATTTTGGCCGCCATCGCTTGATATCGGCGCAAGACCTCAGATTGATATTCGTTCCACAGAATACCACAATACAAGATCTCTTCTATCAAATCAGCGTCCCCGTGCCGGATCTCACCAAGGATATCCAGCACTACAGGCGCGACATTTTGCAGGGCAATGTTCGTGGTGCCTACATTGTCACATGCCGCCCCAACGCCGTGTTTTTTGGTAGCGTTCGCCTTCATCTCAGTTACCTTATCAATCAGATTCATACTTTTCTCACCTTTATTAACGGAATATCTTTGTTTGCATGAAACGGCTCGTCAAAATCTACTGTAAATTTTCCTTTCTTCCACCTATTTTCTGGAGTAACTCCCGGATTCGAGTCATAGGCTAATCTATTTCTTATTACTTGATGTATGTCCCATAGAGTTCTTGCGGTATTAGGAACTTCTTCAGAAAATATTCCATAGCTCGCATTTTTAGGGAGGTCCCAGTATGATTTCAATCTATCTAAATCATCCCTAAAATTCCAAAGTTTTTTAAAATTTGGATCAAGTCCCGATGGTTCTATTATATCCGCTATTCTATCAAATTGGCAGATCTGAATTCTAGAGACAAAATCACACGCCCATGAGAGAAGTCTTAGTTGGGATTCACTACAGGTTATCATATTATTTACTATATTAAATATTTCTCTGTTCCCTTCTATAGGCAGAGGATAGATATATTTTATTTTTAAACGAGAAATTTCCTCTTTTAAGTCCCTTAACTTGGAACCATCGGGGTCGTTAAAAGGTCGAATTATCTCTGTAATTAGTTCTAATTCTCCATTTCCAATTCGGAAAACAAAATCATAAGCCTCCAGCAGAAGGTTTAATTGGTTTTCCGTCCCCTCTATAAGATATTCATCCATACATTCCACCTAGCCTTAATACTATTTAATCTTGTTGGGCCGCAGATAATATAGTAAAAGGTCTTCTAACATTACAATTAAATCTTTCTGATGCCTGTAAAGCAAGTATCAATTTTTCTTCGGGACCCATCTTTACGATCCATTCACTATTCATTAAATCTTCTAATCCGTATAAACATCCAAGAGCGGCGTCCATTCCGCTTCCTAAGGCATCATAATTCAATAAACTTTCTGAAAGATGAAAATGCGATTGCAAAACAAATAACCTCCCTTGATAACCAATCATAACCCAAGAATCACTAGATACTACTTCGTTTTGTTTTATAAGAACTCCGTTTCCCGATAGACATTCTTTCAACTCGGGAATAAAATATTGATGCATATATTCTAAAATATCTTGGTCTTTATCCATTATCACAGGAATTTCGAAATTATATCTTAAGATATCACTCATCCGCGGATTTCCACTTATTCCAAATAAAAATTCGTCTTTCTTGAATACTTTAAGACCTTTAATAATATTAAGAGAAGAATCATCACATGCTGCACTATCTCCGCCCATATAAACAATACCATTTTCTATTAAGCCTACAATACATGTCATTTATACGCCTCCCGATCCATTTTATTTAAACATTCTGAGGAACAAAAATAATCTTGGTAATTAATCTCTATAAAATGAGTGGGGAAACCACAAACAAAACATGGACCAATCGCTTTACTCCAAATTAAACCCTCACGTACCTCTTCCATATGTTTTGCAGTAGGAAACATTTTTTCGAAGATCAAGAATTTTCACTCCTTAAACATTGCAATTTTGCCAGATACTTTATTATGAAGTAAAAACATCCCAATCATCATCTTTTCTCGGTCATCAAAATCATTCAATTGAACAAATTTTTGCACATAATCTTTCTCTGGCAGAGTAGATTTTAAATAGGATGCCCACAAAAAACTAAATCTATCTGTAGATTCCTTAGAAATTCCTAGGGAGCTAAGTTCTTCTTGAAGAGAAGAATCCAAGACGAGGTTATAAAAAGTCTGGAGGACGGTCATCGGTTCACCCTAAACGGACAATTTTCCTTCTGACACTCATCATTATCTAAATAATTCTCTTTGCGAACTAAGCAACCAATATAGCTCGCAGGATAATAAATAAACGGACAACGAACATTTGCAACCAATATTGACACATTCCAAGTGTCCCTTGAATGTTTAACTACTACCATCTATTCCCACCTCTTTCATTTTTCTTTTTTATTACTTCTCCAGATCTATCTCTATAGTCCACTTCATCTTTAAAATCTGCATATCCCAATCCAATAGTTTTAGCTACTTTCTCGGGTTTAGCTCCTTCAATAGATGTATCTAAAACCGACATATCCAATTTTAATCCTTTACTGGCATACAATGAATTATGTCTCTTGTATACAATTACCGAGTTTTTAGGATAATCTTCCCGATAACTTTCTAGAATATAAGCAAAATAATATCTCACAGATTCATCTCCATGAACTCTTTTAATTCTTCAGATGTTAAATAAGATTCCCAAGGTTTTTCATAAATTTTGGCTCTAAATCTTATAGGTTTTCCACTTATATCACCCTTAAATACAACACTTAATTCAAGAATCTCATTGTCAATAACATCTATTTCTAATCCAAAATCTTCTTTTAGTGTAAATTTAACCATAAAATCGTTCATATTTTAAACACCAAACCACCATTTCTAAAGAATATTCTCCCTGCAAAAATCTGAGGAATTGGATATGAGTCTACAACCTTCTTGTCCGCTTTATTCTTCTCTAAAGAGACCTTACATTTAGGACATTCTCCCCTAGATGAAGCATAAAAACGCCCGCAAGAGGGACAGTAGCTCACTTTTTATCCTCCAAAAGATGTTCTAGTTTCATGATCTTTACTTTAAGACTCTATGGAATAAATAGTTGTTGGCCGCTAAATTTAAATATAAATAAATCTATTCATTGTGCATCATGACACAAATGGAAAACGAAATTGTAAAAGCATTGAATATATATTATAAAACCGAAGGTATTAAAGCGTTAGCTCATCGTCTGTTCCAGAGCCGCTTCTCGCGTGGGCAATTCTGTGATTTTTTGTCAGATTCATTAGATAAAAAATATTATTTTGCGGCAGAATGTAAATCCATAAATGCTTCAAAATACAAATCTTTAAACTTTAAATCAAGATTTTCAGAGTCAGACGGAATTCATCAGTTAGATAAAGAGCATTTTTTTATAGAACAAACAGGAAGAAGGGGGTATTTAATAGTAGAATGTAGACTTGGGCCAGGAAAACCAAAAGAGTGTTATTTTATAGATATGAACGAAGTTTATAATATTTGGACCTCTGGAGAAAAATCGTTGAAGATGAAAGATATAATTAGTTATCCAAAATTAAAAAGAAAAAAGAATTTATATGTAGTTGATGAAGAAATATTTTAAGGAGTTAGTCTGTTCACACTCCCAACATATGCATGTTTAGGACTAACATTTCCCAAAGGCCTTCCATCCTTCTCATTGTCCTTCAAAAATCCCATCTGACTCGGAGTATACTGAGACGGTCCCACATTCATAAACCAAGAATCTCCACCACTGAAAATAGCATCAATTTCATCTAGCGAAAGGTCCCCAAGATCCTTAATAGGAACATCAGTTACCTTAATGTAATCCTCAGCAAAAGTAATACCGATAATTGCCATAACAATTACCATCAATAGCGCAAAAATTTTTCTCATTAATACCTCACTATTATGTAGTTTTCTATACATTATATTTAAACCTTTCGGGGATTATTAATTTCATAACACTCTTCTCTAGTTATCCAAGATCTAAAATTTTTCTCTTTGTTTCTACAAAGAGAACATATTAATTCATTACAAGGTTTTAAATGTCCATTGCAGTGAAGAAAAGCTTGCATAGACTTTTAAATCGTTGGGATTTAAAAAGAGAAAATTTAAAAAAATGAATTAAATATTAACCCTCAGACGGAGGAGTTAATACCTGTATTGCCAGCTCAGACTGCTCAAAATTCTTCTGGGAGGCATTCCCTATAAGTCCACCCAACTTACTGTTTTCAGGATTTCTAACGAAATCTTCCCCGACAAGTCCGCTAATGTCGGTCGCTAGATCTACTTTAATCCCGTCAAGATCTTGGAGCGTATCTCTCATGATGGGTTTAATGAGTCTGTATGCATACTTCTTGGCTTCGTTTGCCATGAAACCTGAGCCTACCCTATTAGACATACCTTCCTTTATTTCAGTATCCAAGTCTTCAATTTCCTCGAAAACTCTAGAAACTTCTCGATCCATGCTTTCCTTAAAAGCAAGCTTAATGTCAACAAGCTTTCTTCTGAGCTTGTTAACATCTGTATTATCTTTTACGACTTCTACCATGTTTAACACCTATTGTTGATTATAATTAAAAATATTATTGGTCATCCGTAAATCTCACCAATATCGGCTCTGGCGGAAATTTGTCTTTCCACATTACCCGAAATTTCTCTTTTTCGATCTCAAACAATAGGATCTCCTTCAAAATAATCTATAATAGGATGATCCATAAAATCTTTAGGGTTTACAAATCCTAAAGAACATATTGGCTCTATATTATCAGAAATGTATCCCACCACCTGTTATTTTACGATTAAGAGTCTTAAGGATCATTCCCTTAAGTCCGTCTGTCCCCATCATTTCCTTCCAACCCCTTCTTGTAATACTTCCCTGACCTCCCGCCCTAGAAAAAAGCATGGCTTTAGATCCATAATTTTTAATGAATTTCTGGTAAAAATCTTCGTCAACTTCAACATCAATTACGAGTCCACTATAAGGAGCTTTAACAACAGTATCTATTTTAGCGAAATCTAACCACTGAAATGGAGCACCTGCAATAGTTCCACCTAATACAAGAAATTTTTCTGGACTTTCCCAAGGAACACACTCGCTATAATTAGTAGTATCCACATAAACATCCTGACTATCGACTCCACCTCCATATTCCTCTTCAAGGTCGAGATTTATAGGATTCTTACTCATTTGTTACACCGCCCCAATATTCTTTCAAATTAATACTACTGTTAATTGTAAAGTTACCTACACCTACCAAGCCCGACATTTCAACGGGTCTTCCAATATGGAATCCGTCAGAAATTTCTTCTTTAAATGTGCCATTTATTTGACCATTTATACTGGCACTATGAAGAGAAAGAGATCCAATTGTTGAGTCCTGGGTATCTTCAGAACTAGCAGTATCGATTTTTGTTCTCAAGCTTATATGACTGGCGTTTCTAGCGAATGTGTTAAAAAAAACATCATTTCCTAAATCAGATTGAATTTTAACTCGACCTTTTGACCCATCAAATTCCAATCCAGACTTAAGAATTGCTCCACTATCTGTTACATCTCCCTGAGCAGCATAAGACATATCTCCTTGTCCGCTCATTTCAGTGGCTATAGTCCCCATTTTTGCACTCGTAGACCATTGCCCTTCACCAACAAAACTTTGCGACACTTCAAGTCCTGAAGATAAAGAAATAAGGGCAATTAGAGCAAACATAAGAATTAATTTCAAATTATGATCACCAACGGTACAATATCTATAATCTCTTTTCTAGACGGACTATAATAAATTCTCGTTTTTTCATCCATCCAAACTACATTATATGTAGCTCCAGGCTCCCCCTCTTTATATCCTCCGGCAATCCCAATAGGACATCCCAAGAATTTTTCTTTTACTGCCTCGCGAACTTCATAAGGATCTGTTGTTTCCAAGCCACTTAAGTAAGCAAGAAGCGCGTCACGAGAACAAAATTGATATTTGGAAGGGAAAACACCTACATAACAATTTTTGGGGAACATCAACCCGCTAGGTCCAAATGTCCTTTCCTTCTTTTTTGGTTCTTGGAAAGAAAAACCTGAATCTACAAATAGAGTATCAGAATAAGGAGGTCTTCCAATTTCTATAATACTATTTATTATATCTTGGACGAGAAGAGTCGCGGGAGAGAATTCTTTCTTAACTTCCTGCTGTTCCCCTAGAAGATCATCTTCTTGGGAATCGCTCGTATAACCCAGAATTCTCTTGGATTCCATATCTGTAAATTTCTTGCTTTTAGACATAATTTTAATAATTGAACTAATACTATTTTAATCTTGCGCTTGGATTATTTATAATTTAGAAGATTATAAACTCCAAGCAAAACCTATTTAAAGGATTAAGACAAAACTTAAGGCTCACCCACTCAAAGGACCTACACTACTATGATACAAACTCTTAAAATTAAAATTATTACCGATTCGGAACAAGCTAAAGCGCTCCATAAAACTATGTATCAATTCAATGCCGCTTGTAATTACGTGGCAGAAGTTGCCTTTAATACATATATATCCAACAAATTTACACTACAACCCCTCGTTTACCGAGATATTAGAGAAAAGTTTAATATATCCTCTCAAATGGCTATTAGAGTCATTTCCAAAGTATGCGAAACCTATAAACAAAATAAGTCTATCAAACCGATCTTCAACTCTAATGGGGCAATTGTATATGACCAGAGAATTTTATCTTGGAAGGAGCCCAATATAGTTTCATTGTTGACCGTTTATGGAAGGATTAAAATCCCCGTTAAAATTTGTAATTATCATATGTCCAAAATAAACCAGATTAGAGGTCAAATCGACCTGATCTTTAAGAACAAAAAATTCTACCTCTGCATTGTGACTGAATCCCCCAATCCCATTCTTATTACTCCGAAAAATGTCCTTGGAGTCGATCTCGGAATTAAAAATATCGCCGTAGACTCTGTGGGAGAAATATTCTCCAGTGAAAAAATCGATAAAAACAGATCTAAACTCGATATACTTAAATCCAATCTTCAGCGTTGTGGCACCGATAGTGCCAAAAAACATCTCAAAAAGCTTTCTGGTCGCGAGGCTAGGTTTAAAAAAGATACCGATCATTGCATCTCTAAGAAACTCGTCATGAAAGCCAAAGACACCTCTTCTTTGATCGCCCTTGAAAATCTCAAAGGTATCCGAGAGGGGACAACGGTTAAAACCAAGGCTCAGAGACATAGACATAATTCTTGGAGTTTTAATCAGATTCAACAGTTCATTAACTATAAGGCGGCTATTGTTGGTGTACCAGTTGTTTATATTAATCCCGCCTACACCTCGCAAGAGTGTCCAATCTGCCATCACATCTCTCAATCTAACCGCCCCACTAGAGATGAATTTCGCTGTGTCTGTTGTGGCTTCTCTGGCCAAGCAGATATAGTCGCAGCTCGAAATATAGCCGCACGGGTATCAGTCAATATGCCCATCGTGGCCCGATTTTTTGCGGAGCCGCAAGCCCACGAATTTATTAGTGGACAGTTGACCTCTTTAAAGGTTAGGTCTTGATTCCAATGGTCTCTCTCATTCAACAATATATTGACAAAGGTTGGGGTATTATCCCCATACGCCCGCAAGGACATGTAAACGAAAAAACAGGCGAGCTAGATGAAAAAAGACCTTTTGTGAAATGGGCTGAATATAAAAGCAGCGAAGAAAATAAACCTTCTGAAGACCAAATTTTACACTGGTTGGCTCAATTTGATCGTGCTGACTGGGCGGTTCTCACAGGATATGATAATTTAGTCTTGGTAGATATTGATGACCCAAATTTATATGATTTGTATCTTTCCGATTTTAAAAAATGTTTAATGAGAACCCCCAGTGGCGGGATATCTTTCCTTATAAAAAGTACTGTAATTCCAAAATCACATACAAGAATAAATGGTGTTGCAGTAGATATAAAAGGAATAGACGGATATGCTATTCTACCTTCTCGCGATCTAAGTCAAGAAGAAATTAACCAAGAAGAAGACGAGGAAAGAGCGGGGACAAAAAGAAATTTCATACGCCATTGGATCAATTCGGAAGAGCCAGAAGAAATTGACGATATTCTTAGACATTTAGAATCTATATTGCCCATTATCAAGCCGGATATAAAACCCGCAAAAGGTATACCAACAGCTCTTCAATGGGCAAGAGATCATAATCTTCAGATCGCTTTTGACGGTGGAAGATATCTTCAAGTGTTATGTCCATTCCACGAGGATACAAAACCATCAATGAGTATATATGCAGATGGATATTTTTGTCATTCCTGTAATGCATCTGGTGGTTTGTTCTCATTAATTAAAACTTATACCAATAAAACTGACGATGAGATTTTTGCGGATTTTCCAGGGATAAAGAAACAAAAGAAAACTATTACTGACAACGTAATAGAAATCGTAGAAAATAATATTTCTCTTGTAAGGGATCATAACAATAACAGTTATTTTAAATTAAGAGATTATTCAGATATTGGGATCAACCTTCTCCCTATAAACTCTAAAATCACAAGATATTGGATGGCTACTACCGCAGAAAAAGTCATAGACAAACTCCCATCAGATAGTGTATTAACCTATGTTGCCCGATATTTTGACGGAAAATGTATGGCATATGGAGAAAAAGCAAAGATTTTTAGACGAGTCGGAGGAGATAAAGAAGCTATTTGGTATGATCTCGGAAATAATAATTTTGTAAAAATTACTCCTAGTGGATTAGGAGTTTACCCATACTCAGATATGACTTTTATACGAGAAACTAATCAGGGAGTCCAAAACGTACCAAGTAAAAAAGATATAAACAACATTTTTAAATTATTTAATATTATAAACGTAAAAGACAGTTCCCAAAAAGTTCTATTAATTACATGGATAGTAAATTCGCTACTCCCCTGGGCTCAAAGTCCAATACTCCTTCTTTGTGGGTCTCGTGGATCAGGCAAATCTTTTATGGGCCGCATAATTAAAAGAACTTTAGACCCAGTAGAAGGTAATTCTTCAGAATTACTAGTTAATAAACCCCAAGATTTAAATTATTTAATAGGGTTACTGTCTCATAATGCGGTTGCTGTACTTGACAATATAAGCAGAATCGACAGGGCAACCGGAGATGTTCTGTGTAATGTGGTTACTGGCGGCGTAATTCCTACCAGAGAACTATATACTACCAATGATCAAGTTCTTATTGATATAAGATCAAAACTTATTATTACAGCTATTAACTCCCAAATATTCGATTCTGGAGCTGGAGATCTCGCAGAAAGAACGGTTAGCATTGAAATTTCCAGACCAGAGGGAAGCTATTTATCAGAAGAATTTCTGAATGAGGAATTTGAAACTTATAGGGCTGAGATATTCGGTGCCATTCTTGCTCTAGTCCAGGGATATTTGAAAGACGGAATTCCTAGAAAAGGAGAAATGTCTGAGTTCCGGCTCACCACATTTGCATCTGTAGGGAAATATATCTCTCGGGTTCTAAATATGATACCAGATTTTGAAGTCGCTTACAGATTAAATCAAACCGGAATGTGTCAAACCTCTCTAGAAGCAGAACCGGTTGCCGAATTCTTTATCGATTTCGTAAGAAAATACGGGGATATAGATTTCAATAATAATGTAGGTTGGGGAATTTCTACAGACCACTTATTTGGTAAATACTTCAGTCAATGGGTAATTGATTCTAACAATATAGATAAAAAATTACCAACAACTGCATCTAAATTACTTACTAGATTAAAGAGAATTGAGCCCGATTTAAAAAGAATCTATTCAATCGTAGTAGAACCTAAAGGGGTTCACAGAGGAAAAAAATGGCTGAGAATATATTGTGACAACAAACAAATGCTTAATTACGATGAAGAAGGAGAATCTGTAACCAACGGAGAACAGATGACAATAGAATCCGAGGGAGAGGCGTGGTGAAGGCTCGCAACCTTTAAATAAGATTAAGTAGTAGATACTTGTATGAATTGCAAACTCTGCGAACAAGTTTATCCAGATCATTATGATTTTTGTCTAGTAAGAACAAAGAAGTATTAGAGGAGACAGAACATGAGTGAAAAAGAATTAGGAATAGGAAATAAAGTAAAAGTCATTGGCCCGAGTATAGATGGAAAAATAGGTAGTATGGGACACGTATTTACAATCTATCAAATGTTTACAAATTATCAGGATATAGAACTTTACACGAACAACGGTCGAGAATGTTATTATCCAGCTAGCTCGTTACAATCAGTATCGGAAGAGATGAAGGCAGGTGATTGGGTGAAGATCGTTGGCTCGGATTGCTTCGGTATCTTGAGATCGCGTGATCCTGAAAAGGTATACAAGATCTTTACGAAAACGGATTCTGGACATTTCCAGATATGGGGCATAGGATTCTATCCGGCCATCTCCCTGCGAAAGCTCACCCCGGAAGAAATCCCGCAACATCAATCAAACCAGATGCCAGCCAAACTTGATGAAATTCAAGAATTGCGGCGACGTATCCACGATTTGGAGATGTCTATGAACGGATTTACTAACGGGCCGGAACCTGAATACGTTTGTGGAATATCGTATGTAAAAAATCCCATCCGAGATCGGCTATACGACATCGAGAAGAAACTTAATGCCTGCCAGAAAAACGAAGCGCCAGAGATCGCAGATTGTGTTAAGGTGTCGAATGCGTTTTACAAGTCGTTGAACATGCCGACCAGGATAACGTGCCCGAACGCGCAATTCGATCCACGTGCTAAGTGCATGTTCTGCGGGATAGGCAGCCGGCTATGTCATGCTAATCTGATACACGAGGCGTGTCCATTGGTCAATGGGCGACTTGCCACCGACGATGAGGAACTTGGGGCGGTCTGAAATGATCCGCTCTGATTCATGCTTGTTGATATATACAATCTCCGAAATGTGGTGATTGTGTTTCACTTCCTCGGTCTTGTTGTGGTGATGGTTATTAAATAATTTAGAGGTTTTCGTGTGCTATCGACCAAAGACAACTCGGAGATGGTGTACTAAATGTAAAGATGTAACGTCTTGGCAGTTAGATAGATCCATCGGACATAGTCGTTGTATTCAATGCCATTCGACAAGTGAATTTGCCAAAAAAGTGAAGAGAGATATACAGGAGGAGCCAAAATTGAATAAGCAGTACGTTAAAGAACAAATCGAAGCAGCAATTTGTGAGCTTCAAGAAGAGTACGACAAAAAAATTGAAGAATGTAATAAGAAAATTACAAACATATGCCAATGTCCAGATTGTGGAGCGGTGACATTTAGAGATTCGGAACATATTTGTCTCTCAGGAAAAATTCAAGAGACCCAGAATGTAATCCCTCGTAAAACAATAGGAGATTATATATTATCGGAAATATTTAAAATTCCGCCAGAAATAGATGACGTAATTGATTCTGATTCAGGATATACATCACAAGGAATCGTGAATCGGGTAATTTCAGCTGGATGTATGGGGACTAAACATGCAATTTCATCTGCATTATCTGACATGGTTAAACAAAAGAAGATCTATAGACGAGCGGCAACTATCAAAATAACAACTACAAGTAAATCAAACAAGAAATTTGAAAAAGAGATTTCCGGGTTTATATACTGGAGAAAGTAAAATGATATACTGTGGATCTTGTAAGTGCTCCGAGGATAGAGGCCTTCATAATTTAAAGATGTGGTGCAAGAAATGGAAAATTTCAGTATATCCGGAAGATATGGACTGTGGGAGTGGAGTCGATAATAACTCAAATTTAAGTTAAAAGATTAAAGAACTCGGACGGAAGAGATATACAATGGAGAGGTTCAATTTTCTTTTCTATTATATATCTGTTGCATGATAATTCCAATATCGTATCTTACTTATACGGGAGAGATTTAGTTGGCAAAAAAACTGAAAATTACTGTTACCTCAGCAGAGGGAGAGCCTTCGTTCGCCGTTGAAGAGGGAACTACACTAAAAGAAATTGAAAAACAAATTAAACAAACTTATGGAGTTATTAGACCCAAAAGAAAGGGTCAAGCTTTCACAAAACATAGTTGGATCTCTCAAAAGGCGACTCCAGACGATCTTAATACCTTTCACTTAAATAAACAAATTTCAGATCTTGAAGAAAAAATATATAAGGAAAAAGAAGTAAATAAATCCTTAAAAAAGTCAATAAGAGCCTTGGCACAATGCTTAACACAGGCTCACACAAGGATATGTTACATAAACAGAACTCAAGCATTCGATTGGATTGAAAATCATCCAGAAAAAATAGATATACTTAATGGAAAAAAGAAAGCGGAGGAAATATTAATTAGATTTAAATTAAATCAAATTGACGAAGAAGAAAATCCTCCAGAGTAGAATTTCCTGCGGATTTTTTTGGGCTCGTATTAGAGTTGTTTTATTAATATTTTTAAAAAAGTAAAATTTTACTATAACTACTTTTCTGCACGATTCCAATCATTTACTAACTTTTCTATATGGTCTCCTACCATTATAGAATAACTTATAAGTCCTGGTTCTGGAGTATTCAACATCCTTGTCAATTTGTCGTTCCACTCTTTCAGCTCTTCAAAATTCATTTCTTGTAAGCCTCCAAGCTTTTATTCCGTCTTCTTTTTATTTCCAAGGAATATTCCTTCTTTCGTTTTGCAATATCCTCTTTTATACTAGCTTCCAATCCATTTAAGAGAGGAACTAAATAAGGACTTGGTAAATTATTGATCACTTCAGATAGATCGGAGAACGAACCATCATATTGAGATATTAAAGATATTTTATCCTCTATGTTTTTATTCGTAGCTTTTAATTCTTCTTCAAAATAAAGTAGTTCGCCTACTGGATCTAATACGAAAAAGTCTCTAATGGAGAACGTCAACCCTCCACCCCTTATTCTTTATCCTTTTTTCAATCGCTTCTATCTCCCTTTTATTTGCAACATTAAAAGTGTCACACAAAAATCTATTAACACTTAATGCCATATTAAAATCCGCAAGCGCATACGTCTTATATACTGGATCTTTAAGCACTTCAGAAACTTCAAGACAATAATCTGCTCTATTAATACAAAAGTTAACATACTGCATTAAAACATTCTGTACCTCTTTCTCCCAAGAATAAATATTGTTGTCGTATTCTTTCTTGGCATCAAATATCGCGTCCTTTATCATTTCTAAAACCATAAATTATTCCTCCGCCATCGTTTTATTTACTTTAGGAGCTAATGTTATTTCTTTTAGCATCCTAATCGCTTCTCTCGACTCTTCCATCTTCCTCACTACATCCTTCTACTTTTCCAAGATCATCATACTTCTCAACAAGAATAATGCCATCCAGTAAAAATTTTACCATATTAACCCCTAATCAATAATATAACCACAGTCTAGTTCTGGATGAAATTTTTTAAATTCTTCACACTCTTCAATAATTTGAGATTCATCACTACAAGAAAATCCCACCCATAGACGAAAACTACTTCTCTTCTCCAATTAAGCTACTCTATGTAATTCCCATTCGTATGAATCTGCCCCTTCATACGCCCCTCTTATGGATTCTCCTATTTTCATATAATTTCCCGTGACATCATAAGGATCAATGGTTGCTTTATATTCTATCCTCTTTTCGTTTTCATCATAATCCTCTAAATCGTCATACCAATATTGGATCGCTTTAACACATTCTACCCACGTTCCCTTAAATTTAAGTTCTGAACATCCTTCCCGATTCTTTACTTCAAAAATTCTCATCATATTCTTATCTCCAATATGTATAGTATAGTCTATAGTATTTATAGTTAACGGAAGTTTTATAATAAAAAAAGTAAATTTAAAAAAATGTTAGTATTTAAGATTCGTCCGCCTCTTCAAACCCTCCTTCGGGAAGATCAAAGTCGGCTAGAGCGTAAACTATTTATTCTATCAATGTATAGTATATTGTAAAGGAGATGATAAATTCATGGAAAAGATTTACTATATAGTTTTGAATCAAAACAAAGTAATAGAGACTCTTGCAAATGAAGTGTTTGATGAAGTAGGCGATCAAAATGGTTATTTCGGGATTCATATTCAGCCTGCGGTTTTGGAGGTTTTTGAAAGTGGAAATGTTGATTATCCTTGGGCAACTAAAGTAACCTGGCATCAAAACGGAAATTATTATCCTCCAGGAACGAGTCATGTATCCCAATTTGGATTGATGGAATTCTTCAATGAGGATAAATTATACGATTCAGGAGCTATGAGTGAAACCCTTTCAGAAGTCCGCGCTGATGCAAGAAGAGAATGGGCAGAAGAAAACGACTTCGACTTTGAGGATGTAGAAGAAAATTTTCCGGATCAAGATTGGAGATATTACGAAGCCGTCCAGGAAATTATGGAGGAATGGGAAGAGGCCGCAATTGATATGTTCAAGGAACAAGCAGCAGTAAATAGATTGGAAGAGGTCAGAGACGAGCCGGAAGGAGAATTTGAAGATCAGATAACCTATGTTTATAAAATCATATGGGAGTAATGTAATTGAAACAATTAAGTCTAGAGGAAGAGGAAATTTTAAAACTTCTTCCCGATAAACCATTTATGACTCGTGAGATAAAAAGCAATAGAGGAAACGTAAAAGTCGCTTTTATTTTACGGTCACTTACGGAAAGAGGATTAGTCAGGAGAAAAGGAAAGGCAGGAAAAACAAGGAGGTATATACTATGGGAAAAGAAATAGATTTGGAAAGACTTAATTCAATGACAAAGTATCCGAGCATATTAACCTATCATAAGATAGATAAGATAGAAAATCGCGGGCGGCTACTGGATGAAATTCAGGTAAATTTTGAGGGTCAAAAAGTTATTCTGACTGAAAAAGTAAATGGTGTAAATGGCAGAATAATTCTATTTCCAGACGGATTCTACATTATTGGTTCTCGGGATGAATTATTGTATGCCAAAGGAGACCTTATTGGGAATCCACAGTTGGGTATTGTAGATACGTTGAAACCTTTAGCGGAAGACCTTATTCCCCAAAGAGAACTTACCGTATACTATTCGGAAGTTTACGGCGGAAAGACGACAAAGAGCAGTAAACAATATACAGGAAATGGACAATTAAGCTGTCGCCTATTTGATATTGCGTTTATTCCTGAGCAAGAAAAAATTATGCAGATGCCAATAGAACGGATTGCGTCGTGGAGAGATAACGGAGGACAAAATTTTTACAAGGAAATTGAATTGATTTCATCCGGAATCCCGCTAACCCCAAGAATAGGTGAAGATATAGTTCCAAATGGAAACGTCCAAGAAGTCTATGATTGGCTAAAAACTAAAATACAAACAACTCAATGTAGTTTAGATAATGGAGCCTTGGGAAGACCGGAAGGGCTTGTGATTAAGATGTTTGATAGATCTAAAATTGCAAAGATAAGGTTTGAGGATTACGAAAGGACGATAAGAAAATGAATAATATTAAATTTTTAGTAATAGTATTAATATTAATTAGTACTACACAATGCCTAGAAACCGATAATTTAATTTGGATCAGTCCAAGTATTATAGAAATTGATGGACAACAGATGATTCTAAACGGAGTATCTTGTTCTGGATTGTCAGAAGGGATGGAAGAATTTATCACTGCGTTCTGGCAGTGTATGACAGACGATGAAATAGTAGAATATGAAATGATAGGAGAACAAAATGGAATCTCAGTAATAACTATGGAATTAGATGACCTAAATGTCAACAAGAAAATAATGGAAGAGGTGTTGTTTTATCAGTGAGGCAAGTCCGTCTCGTAATACACAATATTTACCCACGGAAATACTTTACCATCGGCTTCTATGCCATGCTCAACGATTTTACCATTGATTTCAAACACTGGTGAAAACTGATATCCTACCCCAGGATCTGGTCGATTGGGGTAATATCCATGTAACAGATGTGCGTGGACTATATCATGTCACCTCATTGCCCTCATAATAAATCGGATAATCTCCTAAAAAGACCCTGAGCCAAGCGCCATTGGCAATCAACTCAGAGGAGAGTTGTACTTCATCTCTTGCAATTTTGATTGCCTCCTCGTCGTCCTTGGCTTCGATATCGTACATCTCGGCATCGGTCTTAATAGTATAAATAAGCAATCTAGTAATTTGGATATCTCCTATACTATCCATCATGTTCTCGATCTCTTCTTCGGTAGGCGCTCTTTTGAGACCCCACATCTCATAATTCTGCTTGAATTCTTGGAGGACTTCATCCCAAGAATTAAACTCTTCTGAGTTTCCGGCGTCTTTAATTCGATATCTCGTCATGATTAGACTACCTCTTTTGCTGGTAATTGAGATTCCTCCCCATTCAAAATCTCGGCTATCTTTTCAGCCTTCTCAGAGATCTCTTTATACTCCTTCTCATGCTTTTCTAGTTCTGCGGCGTAAAGTCTCAAGAACTCAGGAAGCCTTTTAACGGCAGCCTTCTTTAAGGTCCGAGAGCAATCTGTAATAATAGAATTGGGGATTTCCATCACATCAGGAATAGAATAAAGACCCCAATCCTTTCTCACGGATAGATAATAATTTACTTTTCCAAGATATTCATGATTATCAGTATAAAATACTTCTGGATCAGTAAATCTAATCCCAGCTTTGGGACCTACGATCTCAAAATACTTATCAATGGCCTTGAGAGCCGTTGAAAGCTTGTCGCTGTATTTGACAAGATTCTGTGCCCTTTCGTTGATGTACTTCACGGTTTCGGTATTAATCCCTGTGGCTTCGGCATCGTTGTTAATTTCCCTGCTTAT
>Ga0074198_1000264_pt1 | contig 66127 bp, 63 predicted proteins | sample EPASupsiteSAE323_FD_64527 | JGI IMG/M metagenome (GOLD analysis project Ga0074198, IMG submission 64527) | Bioremediated contaminated groundwater from EPA Superfund site, New Mexico - Sample SAE3-23 | ecosystem: Environmental > Aquatic > Deep subsurface > Groundwater > Contaminated ... | reverse complement strand
CGGTGTAAATTGTATCTTGAGAAATCCATCTTTTTTCATTTTCTATTATATTAGCATGTCCGGGCTATTGAATTACAGGTGATGGAAAATTTGACGCTTACCAAATTTGTGGCTTTTTTTCATACCACAACGACTATGCATCATCAGGGGAATGTGCTGATGAAGTTTTTGGGGGATACCCTTGGTTTTATCGTGAGGAAATGATTCATGCTAAGACTTTTCCATGGGATCCAAAGCCTAATGTACGCATGGAATGGCTGTCCCCTGCATTGAAAGATAAGATGAATCTTCCTGAATATGTACAAGAATGCTATCAGCAGGCACTAGGTGAGGTGCCAGTGTTAGAAGGAGAAGATTTTCAGTCTGCTAGAATGCGTGAAATCTTTTATTTAAGCCTAACGCGTTGGATGCCAACTTTGCTTGATCGTAAAGATCGTATGAGTATGGCCTTTGGCCTGGAGGTGCGTGTGCCTTTTTGCGATCATAGACTAGTGGAATATGTGTGGAATGTCCCTTGGGATATGAAAAATTATCAAAATAGAGAAAAAGGATTATTGCGTCATGCTTTAACAGGCATACTGCCTGATGATGTATTATGGCGGCGCAAAAGCCCATATCCCAAAACACATAACCCTTCTTATTTGAATGCAGTACGAAAATGGGTTTTGCATATTTTAGATGATTCCAGTTCACCACTATTGGATTTGATTCATATTCCGACCGTGCGCTCTCTTGCCCAGTCAGAGGATAATATAACCAATATTCCTTGGTTTGGGCAATTAATGAGTCGTCCTCAGTTATTTGCATATTTGATTCAAGTAGATGCTTGGCTTAGAAAATATCAAGTAGAATTTGTATAAAAGTAGGGCTGGCTATGTGAATATTTCAATAGCCAGCCTGTTTTTTGCATCAAAGAGATCCACTAAGGGAATACTAGAATATTTTTATCAGAGAAATAAAAGTTTTTCTTTGCACCATTGGATATTTTTAGTATGATTATGAAGGTATTGATAAAAAAATAGGAGTTGAATGCCATGCATTTTTCATATTATATGCCAACGAAAGTCGTTTTTGGTTGGGGGGAGTTTAAAAAAGCACCTACCCAAATTGTTGAAGTAGGTAAACGAGTGTTGATTATCACAGGTAAAAGCGCCATGAAGAAGCAAGGATATACCGATATGCTGGTACGGGGGCTTAAGGAGCAAGGGGCTGAGGTTGCTATCTTTGATGGTATTAGTGCCAATCCCTTGACGAGTGAAGTCAATGAATGTGTTACTACCTTTGCCGATTGGAAACCTAGTGTAGTAGTGGCATTAGGGGGAGGCAGTGTTATTGATGGGGCGAAAGGAATTATCCTAGGACTCTCGACAGGGGAGAAGGTGGAACCTTATTTATTAGGGGAAACTTCTATCACCCATGTTGATGTGCCTTTAGTAGCTATTCCCACAACGGCAGGCACGGGATCTGAAACCAACTGGGCTGCCCTTTTAACCGATACCTCCTGTAGCATTAAAACTAGCTTTCGTCATGAGGGCTTTTTCCCTCGATTGGCGATTGTAGACCCTGAACTGACTATGTCTTTGCCTGCTTTCATTACCTTGGATACAGGATTTGATATTTTTGCTCACGCTGTGGAAACCTATATATCAAAAAGTGGCGTAGGCCCTCAGATTGAGATGAACTCTCTTAAAGCAATAGAATTGGTAAGTGAGTATTTGCCTCAAGTATTAGCCGATGGGGGGCTGGTTAGTGCACGTACCAATCTAATGTATGCTAGTACGCTCATGGGTGTTAACCTGGCGAATTCTAGTACTTGTTTACCCCATCGTCTTCAATATCCAATTGGAGTAAAAACCAATACCAGTCATGGAGCAGGGCTAAAAGCATTGTTTGAAAGTTGGCTAGAGAATACTTATGAATTTTCTGCGGAAAAATTTGATCGTATTGCAACTGCCTTAAGTGGTAAACCTACAGTCGGTAAAGGAGAATGTATGGCTGCATATCATCAATTCATTCAAAGCCTTGGGCAAGAACATACATTAGCGGATTTATCCATCAGGAAAGAAGATGTGGAATATTTGGTAAGCCGTGTTACAGGTAGTCTCGAGAATGACCCAGCAGGCAAGGTATCAGGGATTGTAGAGACCATTTATAGGGGAGCTTTTACGAAGTGAGCTGGTATGGATCTATGCCTTATCTAGCTATCCTAAGACCAAAGCAGTGGACGAAAAACTTGCTGGTATTTGCTGCTTTGATTTTTTCTATTAAAATAGTGACAATGGAAATGCTCATAAAATGCATAGCAGGCTTTATGCTATTTTGCTTAGTTTCAGGCTGTGTATACATTTTTAATGACTATATGGATCGAGAGGCTGATGGCAGACATCCAGAAAAACGTTTTCGTCCAATTGCTTCTGGTCGGTTACAACCCAGTCAAGCACTTTTATATGGCTGTACATTGCTGCTGGGTTCTTTTTTCGTAGCCTTTTTGTTAGATGCTTGGTTTAGCATTTTGCTTTTTGGATATTTTATTATTAATGTAGCTTATTCTATGAAACTTAAACAAGTGGTGATTGTTGATATTATGGTCATTGCTTTTGGTTTTGTGCTTAGAGCAATTGGCGGCGGATTGGTTATTAATATTCCTTTTACACCTTGGTTTTTAATCTGTACGATGCTGTTGGCTTTGTTCTTAGCCATTAGTAAACGCCGACATGAACTATATTTATTAAGTGAAAGTAAGGGTGAACATCGAAAGGTTTTAGATCAATATTCCCCTGAGCTTCTTAATCAGTTAAATAGCATTGTGACAACGGCGGCTATTATGAGTTATTCTCTCTTTACTTTTACCTCCGGCCATACCGTTCATTTGATGTGGACAATCCCTCTTGTCATGTACGGTATTTTTCGCTATTTATATTTAATTCACATGGAGGGAAAAGGTGGTCGTCCGGAAGAGGTTTTATTAGAAGATAATCACATTCTGTTCACAGTTGTTTTATTTGCAATTATGATTGTTACAATTTTATATTATTTTGAATAGCTTAGTTGTTAACGTTAGGAAGTGAGGACGACCATGAAAGATTTATTATTAATTATTATATCCGTGTCTATTGGGGCAGTTGGGCAAATTGCCTTTAAATATGGTGCCGTGCAGATGGTGCAAAATCCTGGAGTAACCTTATTGGAAAAAATCAAATGGCCCATTGTACTTGGGTTATTTTTATATGGCGTTAGCACCATCTTGTGGATTATGGCCTTAAAGAAAGTTGACCTAAGTTATGCCTACCCGATGGTAAGTTTAGGTTATGTATTTGTATTTATCGCATCTTATTTTATGTTTAACGAAAGTGTTAATGGCTTAAGAATAGGAGGTGCTTTGCTTATTATGGCGGGCATTGTTCTTGTTGCCAAGTCCTAAGGAGGTAATGATGGTCCCTTATAAATATGCTCTAATACCGATGATCGCCTGGTTTGTGGCTGGGATATTAAAGTTTAGTATTAATTATATTCGTTTTCGCAGTCAGGCTGTTAATTTAATTGGTAATGGAGGATTTCCTAGTAATCATACTACTATCGTAAGCAGTATTGTATTTTTAGTGGGTTTTTCTGAAGGCATAGAGGCCCCCGTCTTTGGTCTTGGAGTGGCCATGCTAATGATTACAGTGATTGATGCCTTGGGTATAAGGAGGGCTGTTGGAAAACAGGCAGGTGTCATTAATCGATATATATTTCCAGGAAATACGTTAGAACCAGCACTTCGAGAACGGCAAGGACATACTCCGGTGGAAGTATTTGGCGGTTTGGTGCTGGGGTTTATGGTAGCTTATATTCTTAAGTAGAGACAGAGGGGAGGAAATGCATGGTAGTGTCGTTTAGTCTGCTATTAGGATCAATGCTGTTGTCTTTTAGCTTTTTTACAGTGCTCGTTGCTAGCCTAGGTTTTGCATTAGGCATTTCTTTGACGCAGATGACTATCTGGCTGGCTGTTATAAGCACTTTTACATATGGCTTTATTGGAACAAGTTATTATTTTAAACAAGATACTTGGCGAATGTTTACGAAGCTTTGTATTTCCTTTCTGTTGATAGTGGTTAGTTTTTTGTATATAAGTGGTTTGTTTTACGATATATCCTATGATGGGCAAGTCTATCATCAAGAAGCAGTGGGTCAATTGGTGAGGCAATGGAATCCTTTCCAAGAATACTTAAGTAAAGAAGAATCTTCCTCAGCAGTGCTTTTAAATCATTATGCCAAAGGACCTTGGCTTTATGAAGCTTCCTTACTTACTGTTACAGGACAAATAGAACAAAGCAAAGTATTTAATTTTTTATTTCTATTAGCTTCTTTTTTAGTAACCTTATCGGCTTTACAAAGTTGCCGTAAGCTTAGCCTTGGGCAAGGTGTATGTCTTAGTGCTATAATGGCACTAAATCCGATTAGTATTTACCAATCCCTTAGCTTTTATCTTGATGGTCAGTTGGCATCACTATTACTTTGCCTGGTGACTTTAATCTTTCGCCTTGTTACTTACCATGACAAAATATTGTTATTTACTTTCCTTATGAGCATTGCACTGGCCGTAAACATTAAGTTTACTGGTGTTGTCTATGTGGTAGCTGGTATTGGGCTAGGAGGGGGATGGTTATGGTTACTTAAAAATAAACATCTCTATAGGGATTTTGTGAAGGCATCCATCCTTGGACTATTTCTTGGCATTTGTGTGATTGGTTATAATCCTTATATTACTAATACTTTATATTATGGACATCCTTTTTACCCTCTATATGGGGGAGGTCCTGAGAAAATGGATATTATGACAAGTAACTCTCCGCAAGGCTTTATGAAAATGAGCTCCTTAGAAAAACTCTATGTTGCAACTTTTTCTATGTCCACTAATAAGTTTGACCAAGAAGAACCGAGGCTTAAAGTACCCTTCACAGTAGAGCCCCAGGAACTGAGGCCCTTTGTCTATGGAGCAGATATTCGTATTGGGGGTTTTGGACCTTGGTTTAGCGGCAGCTTGGTGATAGCAGGGGTCATCCTCTTACTGCTAATAGTAAGAGGAGAAAAAACTTTATATGGTATTGGCATTCTGCTTAGCATTATGCTCTCCGTACTTATTAATCCAGAAGCATGGTGGGCACGATATGTACCTCAGCTATGGCTAGTACCGATTTGTATCCTAGCCATGGCTTGGTCTAGCTCTAAGGTAGCAATAAATCGCATAGGGATGATACTTGCGGCAATACTTATGATTAATATTTGTCTCATATCCTACCCTTATATTGTAGGTAATTATTACTGTACTCAGGATCTTGATCGCCAGTTGCAGCGTTTTGCAGAGAAACAGCAGCCTATCAAAGTGTGTTTTGGTGACTTTACGTCAAATTATGTACGTTTTGCACGTTGGGGCATTGACTTTGCTGATGCTGCTGACGATCGTTGTGACATTAATATTGAAGAAATTCGATATAAGTATCTGACTGCTGTCTTTAAAGAACCTCTATTGGCAAATATCTTTGTAGATGAAAGGAAGAATAAAAATGAATAATCGAAAAGTCATATTATTGCTAGTTTTTACGTTACTCATGATGGTCAATGTCTCAGGATATGCCCAAACTATAATGTATGTTCCCTTTGATAATCGTCCTGTAAGTGCTGGTTATGCAGTGGATACAGTAGAAAAAAGCGGATTTGAAGTTCTTGTACCTCCAGAAAAGGATTTACCCAATCGTACCCAAAGTGCTAATCCAGAGGTGTTATGGGAATGGGTATTTGCAAATGCTAAAACAGCTGATTCTATCGTAGTTTCTGCTGATGCCCTTGTCTATGGAGGATTGGTTGCTTCTAGGACTCATGCCTTAAGTGAAGATGTATTGTTCGAACGAGTCAACAATTTTCAAAAACTCAAAGAGCTAAACCCGCGGGCTCGTCTTTATGTGTATAGTACTATTATGCGCAGTCCTCATGCATCAAGCGGCAGCGTAGAACCTTCTTATTATGAAACCTATGGACCATCAATTTTTCAAATTCATGCTTTGCAAGATAAAAAGGAATTGCAAGGTCTTACGAAGGAAGAAGAACAAAGTTTAAAGGCTGCAATCGCTGCAGTGCCTAAGGAATTCGCTAATGACTGGTTAGATCGACGCGCAAAGAATTTTAAAATCAATAAACATTTGATTCAAGATGCAAAGAATAATAGCTTTGCTTATTTAATTATCGGTCGTGATGATTGTTCTCCTTATTCTAGATCTCACCAAGAATCCCGTTGGTTGGCAAAGGAAACGGAAGGTCTACCTGCTAGTAAATATTTGTCATTTCCAGGTGCGGATCAATTAGGTTTAATCTTGCTAACGAGAGCTGCTAATGATTTGAACAATGTAATACCATCTTTTGCTATAAAGTATACCCAAGGCGTTGGTGATAAAACGGTACCTTCCTATCAGGATATTCAAGTTGGCAGAGCGGTACGCGAACATCTTTTTGCAGCAGGTTGCGTGCCCTTGTTATCTGATTCCATGGCGGATATGATTTTAGCAGTTCATACACCTGTTGATGGTTGGACGCGAGAAGCGGGTGGAGGAGCTAATCCTTATCAAGCAAATCCGGAGACTATCCAATTTGTGAAACAAATACAGTCCGATCTAGGATTAAAGCGGAAAGTTGCAGTAGCAGATGTTGCTTTTGCCAATGGAGCCGATAATTCTTTCATGTCAGAAATGGCAAAAAATAATTTATTGTCTTATTTAGAATCTTATAATGGCTGGAATACTGCCAGTAATACAATAGGCTATACCATTGGACAAGCCATTTTTGCACAAAATATGACAAATGAAGATAAGAATAAGCTGCTTGTCATTCGCTTATTAGATGACTGGGCCTACCAAGCTAATATCCGTAGGACCTTATTAAATCAAGTATTAATTCCTACAGGACATAGCGATGTACAGCTCAATGAAATATTGCCGTCCCTAGAAGTTGAGACGAAGAAACAAATGGTGGCTTTCAGCCAGCAATATTTTCCTTGGTTTCCTATGAAAAAACTAGAAGTATCCTATCCATGGAATCGAATGTTCGAAGTAGAACCTAAAATTGAGTAGCTATCAAGAGTAATAAAGAGGGTTTAATAGATTTGTAAAAAAAGTAAAAAAAACAATTAAATTACCTATTTTAGGCAGGAATATATAACAAAAAACCCGAATAGAGGGAAATAAGAAACCTAGGGAGAGCGTTTGTGCTTTAGGTTTTTAAAAATCATAAGGAGGTTACCCATGAAAAAGATATTAATCGTTATGATGGTTTCTCTTTTAGCAGTCAGCCTACTTGCTGGTTGTGGCAGTAAAAAAGGTGAAGAAAAAGCACCGGCAAAGCAGTTTATTAACATTGCAACAGGTGGTACAGCTGGGGTTTATTATCCTCTTGGTGGTGCAATTGCTGAAATACTCAATAAAAATATTCCTGGTGTGAATGCAACAGCCCAAAGTACAGGAGCTTCTGTTGCTAATATCAATATGCTGAAAGAGGGTAAGGTTGAACTTGCGATGGTGCAAAATGACACTACCTACTATGCTTTCAAAGGAATTGAAATGTTTAAAGATAAACAAGTTGCCAATATCAGAGGTGTGGCAACGTTGTATAATGAGACCATTCAAATCATTGTTCTCGAAGATAGCCCGATAAAATCCCTTGCAGACCTTAAAGGAAAAAAAGTGGCTGTTGGTTCCATTGGTAGTGGTACAGAGGCCAATGCTCGACAAATTTTAGAAGCTTATGGTATTACATATACTGATTTAAATCCTCAATATCTTTCCTTTGGTGAAGCTGCTAGTGGCCTTAAGGACGGAAATGTTGACGTTGCTTTTGTAACGGCAGGTGCTCCTACAGCCGCCATCCAAGATATTGCATTCCAGAAAAAAGTTAGATTGCTTCCTTTAGAAGCGGATAAAGCAGAAGCTCTAATCAAAAAATATCCTTTCTATGCAAAACAAATAGTAGTCGCTAATACATATCCAGGACAAACAACGGACATTGCAACAGTAGCAGTAAAAGCTATGCTAGTGGTTCCAGAAAGTCTTGATGCTGATACCGTTTACAAAATGACAAAAGCTATTTATAGCAATACCGATAGGCTTAAAGCCGCTCATAAGCTGGGTGAAGGTATTACCAAAGAAAGTGCATTAGAAGGTATGCCAATTACTCTTCATCCAGGTGCAGAAAAATTCTTTAAGGAAAAATAGGATTTTGGAGAGTACAAAATGCCGGGCCTACGATGTTGCCCGGCATTTTGTTAACTATTATGGCGAAAAAAAATAGTAGAGGGAAGCTTTTTTTCCTCACGATGATTATCAGTATGTTTATTGGCATAACAGTATATTGGTGTTTTATCCCTCTTAGTATTATTGTAAAAACGGAGGCGGGTATTGTTCTTTCCGTACCGACTCATCCAAGTGATACTCTCAGTCTTCGCTTTACCCATTCCGTTCATAAAACACCAGTATGGGAGAATTTTATTGTCGTAAGTGTGGACCAATTAACACTGACATCGACAGAATATCAATCCTATGGTGTAGGTATGCCGTCACTTCCTTCTGAAGGGGTATTTACCCAATTGGGAGATCGGTTTATGCTAACGAATCTGAATCGCTCTTTTAGCCAAATACCTGTAAGGGTAGGGCCAGAAGCAAAATTATCTCTCTTTCATGGAGGAGAGGAATACCCTCTTCATGAATGGTTTGAACCGGGGACCTTGGTATTTGTTACTATCAATTATGACTATACAGGATTTATTTTTTCTAAATTCAATACGGTTAAGTGAAAACTTATCTGTACTAAAGGAGTGATTGGATTGACAGCAGAACAAGAACCAAAGCAGTTTAAAGCGGATGAAATACTAAAAGAATTTGATGCCGAGGCTGACAAACGTATTTTAACAGGCTTCGTTGGCCGTATTGTATCCGCAATTGCAATTTGTTTTACTATTTTTCAATTATATACAGCCTTTTACGGCGTTCTTGATGCTCAATTACAACGGGCAATTCATCTTAGCTTTGGCATGGGCCTGATCTTTTTGCTCTATCCCACTCGACATTCTTGGTCGCGAACTAGTATACATCCCTTTGATCTGCTACTGGCTATGGTTGGTGCGGCAGTTCCTATGTATGTAGTAGTTACTTATCATCAATTGGTACTACGTGCTGGAACCGTTAGTGATCTAGATTATGCAGTGGGTGGTCTTGGGATTTTACTGGTGATTGAAGGGTGCCGCAGGGTGGTAGGAAAACCTATGGTCATAGTTGCCGTATCTTTTATGGCTTATGCTTTTCTCGGACCTTATCTTCCCGATATTATAGCCCACCGTGGCGTAAGTCCTGCAGATTTGGTAGCCCATTTGTACTTTACTACGGAGGGGATTTTCGGAATTCCCCTAGGAGTATCATCCACCTTTATTTTTCTATTTATCTTGTTTGGAGCCTATTTAGAGTCCACGGGACTAGGGAAATTCTTTATTGATATTGCCAACTCCATTGCTGGCTGGGCTAGTGGCGGTCCTGCAAAAGTTACTGTGCTTGCGAGCGGTATGATGGGCACTATATCTGGCAGTTCTGTCGCCAATGTAGTAGGCGTCGGCAGTTTTACCATACCTATGATGAAGAAACTGGGATATGACAAAGAATTTGCTGGCGGGGTAGAAGCTGCTGGATCGACAGGTGGTCAAATCATGCCGCCTATTATGGGGGCTGCTGCCTTCCTAATGGCCGAATTTATGGGAGTTCCCTATCTGGATGTGGTAAAAGCAGCAGTGATACCAGCGCTTTTATACTATACTGGAATTTGGATTTCTGTTCATTTAGAAGCTAAGCGGAAGGGACTCAAAGGTATTCCCCGTCATGAATTACCGAAACTGAAAGAAGTATTTTTTGATCGAGGACATCTTGCTTTGCCGCTCATTGTCATTTTATTCTTGCTTGTAGAAGGGGCTACGCCCACGAAGGCTGCCTTGTGGGGAATTGTCATTGCTATTGTTGCAAGTTCCTTGCGTAAATCTACGCGTATGAAACCTATTCAACTTGTTGAAGGACTGGAAAATGGGGCAAAAGGCGTATTAGGAGTATTGGTAGCCTGCGCTACTGCTGGTATTATTATTGGTGTAGTTACCAAAACAGGGGTAGGGTTAAAACTTGCTGGCGGTTTAATTGAGTTAGCAGGTGGTATGCTGCTTCCGGTGATGTTCTTTACTATGATTACTTCTCTAATTTTAGGTATGGGTGTACCGACTACAGCCAATTATGTTATTACGGCAACCATTGCTGCTCCGGCCTTAATACAATTAGGCGTTCCTATTATGGCAGCTCATATGTTTGTTTTTTACTTTGGGATTATTGCCGATATTACGCCCCCTGTGGCGCTAGCGGCTTATGCCGCCTCAGGAATATCTGGTGGTAACCCGATGAAAACAGGGATCGTTGCTGCAAAATTAGCCATCGCAGCCTTTATTGTTCCCTATATCTTTGTCTATGCTCCAGTAATCTTAATGGTGAAGGCTACACCACTAGAAGTTATTATTGCTGCTATTTCGGCAGTAACTGGAATGTGGGGATTGGGTATCGCTATGATTGGTCACTGGTATACGGATGTACATTGGACTATACGGATTGTATCCTTTATAGCAGGATTAATGCTAATTGATCCTGGACTTATGACGGATGTAATTGGCGCTGCTACATTGATTGGAGTTTATTTCTTGCAGCGCCGTAAGCTAAGTACAAAGTTACAAACTCTTTAGTATGGGCGTTTAAAAGTTGAAATTCTCTAAGGGGAATTTCAACTTTTATTTTTTATTTTAGTGGAATATAATAATTAGTGTGTACATGTTACTGGCAAGTAGTATATAATATTCCATGGACATTGAAGTTTGTTAGTGGGGTGACATTATGGAACAAGCAATTGATTTTTTTATGAATTATGGGGTAGTGGGGCTCTTTATTGTTTCTTTTATTGAATCGTTTATTTCCCCCATATTACCTGATTTATTATTGATTCCTATGGGGTTAGCTCTTCCTGAGAAGGCTATCTATTATTCGGTAATTGCTACAACTGCCTCAGTGCTAGGCGGCTTCGTAGGATATTTTATTGGTGATCGCTTAGGGATGCCTGTATTGCAAAAATATGCACAGGCAAAGCATGTAGAAACCATTCATAATTGGTTAGAGAAGTATGGTGGGTGGGCAATTTTCTTTGCTGCTCTTGCACCGATTCCGTATAAATTTGTGAGCATTAGTGCAGGTGTGTTTCGTGTTAATATGGTGGTATTTATCTTAGCATCTATTTTTGGGCGAGGTAAGAGATTCTTGCTGGAAGGCATTCTGATTTTCTATTATGGACCGAAAGCGGTGGATTTGATTAAGAATTACTCCGATAATTTTATTATTGGATTCTTGATTATTGTCGCTATTGGAGGCGTTGGACTGCTAGTGATGAGAAAAAAGCCCATTAGGGGTGTAAGCTAAAATAAGTAAGAAAAGACTTGGCATGCCAAGTCTTTTCTTTATAAAATGTTATTTTTACATACAATATAGGAACCAAGATTTTTAAACCATAAACTTTTCTGTTTGAGGGCTTTCAGGGCGCATTGAACGTTGGCATCGGTGATGTTGCCTTCCATATCCATAAAAAAGATATATTCCCCTAGCTCTGTTCGGGCAGGACGAGACTCAATTCGAACTAAGTTAATATTATTGGTGGCTAGTTCTTGCAAAAGATGAAATAAACTCCCTGGCTTATCTCCTCTGATCCTGCAAACGATGGATGTTTTATAATCTCCTTTAGCATATTCTAAAGGTTGTCTACCTAAGATTACAAAGCGAGTACAGTTCTGGGGATGGTCTTGAATATCCCTTGCCAAAACATTCATGTTATACAGTTTACTAGCATTAATATTGGCAATAGCAGCATGATTTTTTGCTCCGCTGGCTACAATGCGTACGGCTTCTACGGTGCTTTCTACCGCCTTAAGCTGAGCACTAGGATAATGCTTGGTCAGATAGTGCCGACATTGGGCTAAGGGCTGGGCGTGGGAGACGATGGTATGAATTTCTTCATTTACGGATTTGGTTAAAAGATGGTTGTGAATTTGCCATACCACCTCTTTTTGAATATATAGATCTACTTCGTGAGCTAAGGTATCAAGAGTGATATTGATAGAACCTTCTAAGGAGTTCTCGATCGGCACAATACACTCTTGAATGTCGCCGCTCGCAACAGCGCGAATACAGGTATCAATAGTAGAGTAGGGCTGAAAAGTCCATTTCTTTTCTAGGTAATAATTAGAGCATACGTCCTCACTGTGGGTACCACGAGGGCCAAGATAACCAACAATATTAGTTGAAATCATAGTTTCACATCCTCATAAAAAATAAAAAACTCCTCATCCATAAAGGACGAGAAGTTGTTCTCTCGTTACCACCTTTGTGCCTTACCGACTGGTAAAGCAACTTTTAAAAGTACGGACCTCAAAAAGTCGATACTTCCCTTTGGTAACGGTAAAGGTTCCGGCAACGCCTACTATCCCCATAAGGGATTTCAGCATGCAACTCCAAGGAGAACTTCAATATAGATCCTGTACCGGGTTTCCAGCCATTCCCGACTCTCTGTAACGAGGAGCGTATATTTACTTTTCCTTTTCATTGTATTTAACATTACGATTATTAATGGCAAGTCTATCATAAAACCGTTAAGGAAGCAACTGTTATTTACACTGAAAAATAAAAAACATTATAAAGTGTAAAAAAGTGTTGACTACTAAAAGACATATGTGTTAGAATTTCATCAAGTGATTTCGAAGAATAGCAATGATCAGGACGAGTAACTGTGTAAACTCTAGTTCAGCGAGTCGGTGACCGGGATACCGGAGGTGTGATGACCGACCTAGAGAGTGTAGCGAATGGACCTGTGAGCTGTCCCCCAAACGCCATTCGGCAAGTAGGTAGGATCGGTTGCCACCGTTAACGGGCTAGGGTATCGGACGATAAGTCTCGTACTTGAAGTGAGATAGGAAGCGTTAGCTTTCTAATTAGGGTGGTATCGCGAACCATTTCGCCCCTTTATAGGGTGAAATGGTTCTTTTTTTATTTTCTTAAAATGTAGGGAGGATGTTACTATGTTAAAGAATGTAATCGATCAAGTGCTTATCGGTCAAGATCTCTCTCAAAATCAGGCACAAGAGGCTATGGAAGTTATTATGTCCGGTCAAGCTAGCGATATTCAGATTAGTGCTTTGCTAACTGCGTTACGGATGAAAGGTGAAACTAGTACTGAAATTACAGGTTTTGCTCAGACTATGCGAAATTATGCGGCAAAGATTCATTGTAACAGTCAATCCTTAATTGATACTTGTGGTACAGGTGGGGATAAAAAAGGCACCTTCAATGTGTCTACAACCGTTGCCTTTATCTTGGCTGGTGCTGGTCTGACGGTAGCCAAACATGGTAATACAGGTGTCTCTAGTTCTTGTGGCAGTGCCGATGTTTTGAAGTCATTAGGCATTTATATTAACCTGCCGCCTGAAGCAGTAGCCGCCATGATTAATGAAATTAATATTGGTTTTTTATATGCTCCTAGTTTTCACCAAGCTATGAAGCATGCAGCCAAACCACGTAAAGAATTGGGTTTCCGTACCATTTTTAACTTACTAGGGCCTTTAACCAATCCAGCAAATGCCCATTGCCAGCTAATTGGTGTATATGAACCAGCCTTAACCCAAAAAATTGGGGAAGCTCTGCAAGGTCTTGGTGTACGAAGGGCGATGGTAGTTCATAGTTTTGATGGTATGGATGAAATATCTACCATGGCACCTACCCAAGTGACAGAAGTGAAAAATGATACCATTACATCTTATGTTATAGAGCCTGCCGACTATGGTTTTGCTAACGGTAATCCAGCAGATTATATTGGAGGCACTCCAGAGGAAAATGCCAATATCATTGTTGAAATATTAAAAGGGCAGACTGGTGCCAAACGTGATATTGTACTAATGAATGCCGCTGCCGCTTTGCTGGTTGCTGATAAGGTAGAGACTTTGGCGGAAGGGATTGTGTTAGCGGCGCAGAGTATTGACAGTGGTGCAGCTCTTGCCAAACTAGAAGCATTGCGCAGTGCCAGCAATGCCTATAAGGAGGAGTTATTATTATCGTAAAAGTATGCGGTATTACTTCCCTTAGTGCCGCCCAAGGGGCAAAAGACTATGGGGCTGATTATATTGGATTTGTCTTTGCTAATAGTAAAAGACGTATTGATACCCAAAGTGCAGCAAGCATTTCCCGTCAAATCAATGGTGTTTGTAAAGTAGGAGTATTTGTAGATGCACCCTTGACAGAGGTACAGGACATTGCCAAGGAGTGTAAGCTGGATTTTGTACAATTACATGGTAGTGAATCGCCAGAGTATTGCCGTTTGGTCAAGTATCCAGTCATTAAAGCCCTAAGAGTAGGAACAAATTTTGATCCCTTAGCACTCTCGGCTTATGATGCAAAATGGATTTTACTAGATAGTTTTGTGCCTGGTCAGCAAGGCGGTACTGGCGTAGCTTTTGATTGGCAGCAGGCCCAAGGATTAAGGCAGCAGATTACAATTCCCCTCTTTGTGGCTGGTGGTCTGAATACGGAAAATGTGGGAGATGCTATTCGGATTTTATCTCCAGAAGGCATTGATGTATCAGGTGGAGTTGAGGTCAATGGGGTCAAGGATCTTGAAAAGATGAAGGCATTTATAATTGCGGCCCGTCGGGCAAAAGGTGGTGCATAGAATCATGTTAAAAAAGATTACAGATATAAAACGTCAAGTGGTGGATGCTGCCAAAGTACAAATACCACTGACTTCTTTCATAAGTGAGGTAGAACCAGGTGACTTTGCTTTTCGCAAAGCTATTGAGCAAGCGCCATGGACGTTGATTGCAGAATGCAAACTAGCTTCCCCTGCCAAAGGGCAATTGTGCAGTAATTATTCTGTGCCAAAGCTGGCTGAAATTTATACAGCAAATGGAGCAACGGCTCTTTCTGTACACACGGACACGCATTTTTGCGGTCGACTTGAGGATATAGTAGCCGTGCGTAGTGTGACTTCTCTACCAATTTTACGCAAGGATTTTATTATTGATGAATATCAGATTTATGAAGCTAGAAGAGTAGGGGCTGATGCCATACTGCTCATAGCCAACATATTATCGGATGGGCAATTAAAGGAATATCTGGCGCTTTCCAAGGAATTGGGCATGGACTGTCTGGTAGAGATTCATACTTTAGAAGAATTACAACGAGTACAGCAAACACCAGCCAGATTGGTAGGTATTAATAATCGCAACTTAGAAACCTTCAAAACCGATGTGCAAAATACCTTTGACTTGCTGCCTTATTGTAATAAGGATCGCCTGCTCATTAGTGAAAGTGGTGTAAGTTCAGAGGCTGAGGCTATTCGTTTAAGAAATGCAGGAGTACGAGGGATTTTAGTAGGTGAAGGACTCGTAAAAGCAAATAATATTGCTGACAAGACGCAAAAACTTGCAATGCTACAACAGATAAATGGAGGGAAAAATCATGCCAAATAAAAATGGACGTTTTGGTGATTATGGTGGTCAGTTTGTACCAGAGACCGTTATGCCAGCCTTATTAGAATTAGAAGAGGCTTATAATACATTAAAAGTGGATAAGGAATTTCAAGAAGAAGTAGCCTTTTATTATCGGGAATACGCTGGTCGCCCAACACGACTGTATTTTTCTAAAAATCTTACAGATCATTATGGGAAGGGCAAAATTTATCTAAAGCGGGAAGATTTACTGCATACTGGTGCACATAAAATCAATAATGCCTTAGGGCAAGCAATACTTGCGAAACGGATGGGCAAAAAACGAATTGTTGCGGAAACAGGGGCAGGGCAACATGGTGTGGCTTGTGCCACGGTAGCGGCTTTGTTTGGACTTCAATGCTGCGTATTCATGGGAGAAGAAGATATTGAACGCCAAGCTCTTAATGTATTTCGTATGAGACTATTAGGTACTGAAGTCATACCCGTTACTAGTGGCACAGGTACTTTGAAAGATGCTACTAGCGAGGCCATTCGTTACTGGGTGACACATGTAGAAGACACTCATTATATTATTGGTTCGGTACTTGGTCCTCACCCCTATCCAATGATTGTAAGAGATTTTCAAGCTGTAATTGGCCAAGAACTAGAGGTGCAGGTACAGGAACTGGCAGGTGCTAAACTAAGCCATATCGTTGCTTGCGTTGGGGGCGGTAGTAATGCCATGGGGATTTTCTATCAATTCCGTAATAATCAGGAGGTTATAAAAATTGGGGTAGAAGCAGCAGGGAAAGGGTTGAATACTCCTGATCATGCCGCAACTCTTACTCTCGGGCGTCCTGGTGTATTACATGGTTGCTTTAGTTATTTATTACAAGATGAGGATGGTCAGGTCATTCCTCCTTATTCTATCTCGGCAGGTTTGGATTATCCAGGTATTGGTCCAGAACATTCCTTTTTTAAAGATACAGGTGTAGCACAATATATGGCGGTAACGGATGAAGAGGCCTTAGCAGCCTTTCAACGTTTGGCCCAGCTAGAAGGCATTATTCCAGCTCTGGAAAGTTCTCATGCCTTAGCCTATTTAGAAAAATTAATGCCTGAAACAAAGGCTGATGATGTGGTGGTTGTATGTTTATCAGGACGTGGTGATAAAGATGTGCAATCCGTAGCGAATGTATTGGAGGGGTCAAAATGTCACGCATAGCAGATAAATTTCAAGAATTAAAAAAACAAGGGCGCACAGGTTTTATTGCCTATGTTACAGCAGGGTATCCTGACCTTGCAGGTACAGTGAAAGCGATAGAGACCTTAGAAGCAGCAGGGGCTGATGTCATTGAAATTGGTATTCCTTTTTCCGATCCTATGGCGGACGGTCCAGTCATTCAAAAAGCAGCAACCTTGGCTTTGCAAGCTGGTATGACAACGCCGAAGGTTTTAAAAATAATTCGTACTGTTCGGCAGACTTCTCAAGTGCCCTTGGTAGTTATGACCTATATTAATACCATCTTGAATGTGGGTGTGGAAAAATTTGTACACTCTTTTGCGGAGGTTGGTCTTGATGGTATTATCGTACCGGATTTACCTTTAGAAGAAGCAGGCTTATTATCACAAATCTGCCAAGCAGCAGGTGTTGATTTGATTCAGCTCGTGGCACCGACAACGCCTAAGAATCGGCTAGTAGCCATTTGTAAAAAAGCCCAAGGTTTTGTCTATTGCGTTTCTAATACAGGGGTAACGGGTGTACGTGAAGTTGATTACTCGCAAATTGCTCCTGTCATTGAGATTGTTCGTAGTGAGACCCAGGTTCCTCCTGCCATCGGCTTTGGTATTGGTAATATTCAAGGAGCCCAGCAGGCAGCAAAACATGCTGATGCTGTTATTGTGGGCAGTGCTATTATGCAACGCTTGATGGATGAAGGAATTGAATCCGTTGATACCTTTGCCAAATCCATTCGCCAGGCACTAGATGAAGGAGTGTGAACACGATGATTGCCTATCCAGCTAAGACGGAATTTTGTCAATTGGCCAAGAAGCATAATATTCTGCCAGTATATACGGAACTATTAACGGATATGGAAACCCCTGTATCTTTATACTACAAGCTGGTGGGTGATGATGTAGGTTTTATCTTAGAAAGTGCAGAAACCAGTAAAACCTTTGGTCGCTACTCTTTTATTGGTGCTGCTCCTTTTGCCACTTTTAGGGCGCGAAATCACTATTCAGAAATCATTACAGGAGAAGAAACTCAGAAAAAAGAAGGGACTCCTATCCATGTATTACGTGAATTTTTGAAGGAATTCTCCTTCCCGGATTTACCTGGATTACCGCCTTTTACTGGTGGAGGCGTTGGTTATTTTGCATATGAATCCATTGCGACCTGGGAACGCATACGAGGAATGGAACTTCCTGAAGAGATGATACTGTCTGAACTATTGTTTTGCCAAGTTCTGATTATTATGGATCATTTAACCCATTCGACGAAGTTAATGTACTTAGCTCGCACAGAACCAGGTAAAACAGCAGAGGATACCTATGAAAAAGCAATTCTTCAGCTTGAAAAGTGGACGGAAAAATTACGCAAACCCTTTGAATATCCAAAAGATAATATGACAATGCCCCAGGTTGGGAAAAATATGGAGATTGATGAGCTTGCGCAACAAAAGTTTATTTCCATTGTGGAAAAAGCCCAAGAACATATCTTGGCGGGAGATATTTTTCAAGTCGTACTGTCTCAACAATTTCGCAGCAAATTAAAAAAACATCCATTTTCCCTATATCGTCGCTTGCGGCAGATTAATCCATCACCGTATATGTTTTATATTAACTATGGCAAGCGAAAACTTGTCGGAGCATCACCAGAAATGCTGGTAAAATTATCAGGGGAAGAAGTTCTTACCTACCCGATAGCAGGTACTCGTCCGCGGGGAAAAGACGGGGCTGAGGATGCACTGCTAGCTGCTGATCTCCTTGCTGATACCAAGGAAAAGGCAGAACATGCCATGTTAGTAGATCTAGGGAGAAATGATATTGGTCGTATTAGTTTGCCTGGCAGTGTAAAGGTTAATCGCATGATGGAAATTGAAAAATTTTCCCATGTTATGCATATGGTGTCCGAAGTTTCAGGGCGTATTAATCCTAAATTTGCCGCTGTCGATGTACTATCCGCTTGTTTTCCGGCGGGTACAGTGAGTGGTGCACCGAAGGTGCGTGCTATGGAGATTATTCATGAGTTAGAAGAAGCTCGCCGCGGTCCCTATGCTGGAGCCGTAGGATATTTTGATTTTAGGGGCAGTATGGATACTTGTATTACCATACGGACAATGGTGATTGATGATGAGGAAGTCATCATACAAACCGGCGCTGGTATAGTGGCAGATTCTGTACCTGTTAAGGAATATCAAGAAATAATGCATAAGGCAAAAGTATTATTTCAGGTAGTAGGAGAGGAGGAGTAAGATGATACTCATTATTGATAATTATGATTCTTTTACCTACAATGTATATCAATATATTGCTAATCTAGGTTATGAAGTAGATGTTATCCGCAATGACAAAATTACTGTGCCAGAAATTAAGGATGGCAATTATGAGGCCATTATTATTTCCCCAGGTCCTGGTACCCCTGATGATGCAGGAATTAGTAAAGCGGTTATTAAGGAATTTGCCGGGCAGATACCTATTTTTGGCATATGCCTTGGTCACCAAGCCATTGGTGAAGTCTTTGGCGGGCAAGTGGTGCGGGCGCCTGAACCAGTACATGGAAAAGTTTCCTTCATTCAGCACAATGGTGAGGGGATTTACCAAGGACTTTCCGAAAATCTTGCAGCTGGACGGTATCATTCCTTAATTGTAGAACGGAGTAATTTTCCAGAGTGTCTAGAAATTACCGCTACTTCAGCAGATGGTCTGATTATGGGACTTCGCCATCGAAAATATAATATACAAGGTGTACAATTTCACCCAGAGTCCATACTGACGCCTGAGGGAATGAAATTATTAGAAAATTTCCTGGACGGAAAAATTTGATATATTTCGTAGGGTCATTAAAAGTCGCTTAAAATAAAAGTTTTAGGCGCTTTTTCTTATTTACAATTGATTATACTAGGCGTAGCTATGTATTACCGTTATACTAAGTATAAGAAATGATGCTGTGTATAGAGGTGAAGAAAATGGAAATTGGTAAAGTCTCTCAACCAATTGAACAGATATCGGTGAATACTCAACCTGCTAGTGGACAAAAAGTTAGTGAAAAAGCAGAGGTGCCTGACAATAGAGCCCTTAGCCAAAAGGATTTTCAGGTAAATGTACAAGATGGGCTTAAAGGTAAGTTGGCAGAGTTTTCTAAAAATTTGCAAAATCAGCAACAACTCATTCAATCCTTACCAGAGGATGTTCAAAAAGCTGTGGTAGAACTATTGCAGCAGATGGCATCCGATGCTGAGCTACCTCAAGGGTTAGAAGTTTTGCTTAAGGGGCAAAAAAATATAGCCGATCAGCTTAAAAATATGGCCAATATCTTAATCTTTGCCACTGCCTTACAAAGTGAAGAACATAGTGATGTACGACAATTTTTACAAAAAGTTCTTGAAAACATTACAGGGCAATCAGAACTCTCTCCTGAAACAGCGGCCAGGGAATTATTACAATTAGCTAAACAATTATCAGCGAATACTACTACGGCCCAAGGTAATACAAAACTAGGATTGCAAGAAGTTTTACAACAAAACTTACCGGAGGACATAGGTCAGCTAAGCTCGCAAGAACAAAAAATAGTGAACCAACTGACTAAAGTATTTGGGAAAGATATGCCCCTTGGTCTACAACAGTTGGCCCAACAAAATAAACTCCCTGAACTTCCTGGAGTATGGGCAACCCTAAAAGCAGCTGAGGCTTGGCAGTTTAAAAATATACAACCTAAAACATTACAGGCAGCAGCAGAATTGTTAGAGGAGCTGGCGAAAGAGATGTCCCCTACTCTTACGATGAAAGGGACTGTAGCTAGCCACTTAGAACAATTTGTGAAGAATTTACCTTCTGATATCAGCAATAAAGCAGCAGTGGTTGCCCAAATGGAGCAGTTTATAAAAAACTTGCCAGCGGAGCCTGACAAAAAAGCAGCAACCCTTCAGCAGCTAGAACAATTTATTAAAAAATTCTCCTCGGAAATGGGTAATAAATCTACCATGCTTACCCAATTAGGACAGTTTATAAAAAGTTTGCCCTTGGATACCAATAGTAAAGCTAGTCTGGCTCTTGAAGTAGAGCAGTTGATAAAAAATTTACCACCTGAAACTGACAATAAAGCAGCAGTCCTTCAAAAATTAGAACAATTTGCAAAGAGTTTACCAGTAGAAGGTGGTAATAAAGCTGCCATACTCAGCCAGTTAGAATCCTTTGTAAAAGGGTTACCCCCTGAGACTGGCAATAAAGCAGCAATAGTTAACCAATTAGAACAATTTACAAAAACCTTACCAGCAGAAGGTGGTAATAAAGCTGCCATCCTTAGTCAGTTAGAACAGTTTATAAAAAGTTTGCCTTCGGAGGCTGGTAATAAAGCAGCAGTAGTTAACCAACTAGAGAAATTTATAAAAAACCTGCCACCCCAGACTAGCAATCAAGCAACGGTAATTAATGAATTGGAAAAATTCGTTGCTAACTTACCGTCTGAGATTGGCAATAAAGCAGCAGTAACTAAGCAATTAGAACAATTTATAAAAACATTACCACCAGAAAATGTTGACAAAACTACAATGCTTACTCAGTTAGAGCAACTTGTAAAAAGTTTACCCCCAGAGATAAGCAGTAAAGCAGGCGTGGTCACGCAAATGGAGCAGTTCTTAAAAACCTTGCCTCCAGAGGTCAGCAATAAAGTAGCAGTGGCTACTCAATTAGAACAATTTATTAAAACCTTGCCTACCGAAATCGGAAAGGCATTACAACAAGCATTGCGGCAAGGAAATATTCCGGAAAATTTGCAAAGACTTGCCGATGTCTTTAACAATGCGGCAGTCCTTAATAAGCATACTACTATTGAACTGCAAAGTTTTCTTGGAAAAGTAGCTGAAAACCTTACTGCCAAGTCTCCAACATTGCCAGCAGAGTCCAATAATGTCATAGCCAATTTGGCAAAACAGTTTGTGGATACAACTGCAACGGTTACGCAAATCAAAACGGTTATCAATCAGCTGAAGATGGAGTTATTTGCTAATGATCCTGTACTTCTAGAAAAGGAAAAGCTTGTGTTGGAAAAACTGACAAAACTATTCGAACAAAATATTCCACCAGCACTGCAAGAAGGGGTAATTAAACATAAATTAGCGGAGTTACCTAAGTTTTGGGTACTGCTAAAAGCATTAGGAACGGAACAATGGCAAAACGCGGCACCAGAAAATTTAGAAAAGTCTGCAGGTGTGGTAAAAGAATTAGCTCACTCTATGTATAAAGCAACTGCACTTACTGGAGAAAAACAGGCAGAACATAATATTGTATCCTTTTCCCTGCCACTGCAGGTTGCACAAGGCATATATTATCCGGCTCATATTCATATATATCATGAAAATAAGAATAACAATAATAATGATGACCAGGAACATGAACGACAATTTGAAACTTGGATTCGCGTATGTGTGGAAACGGAACACATTGGTGTTGTGGATAGTGTTTTTCGCCTTTATGGAGATGATAATTTAGACGTTCGCGTCACTTTCCCCAACGCTACTGCTGCCGAGGAGTTTGCCCAGCAATTGCCTGAAATCAGAAAAAATATGGAAGAAGGGAAGCTTAATCTAACGGATATTATGATTAATAAGGTGTAAGTAGGGGTCAGGTTTGCATTACGTCAAACCTGACCCCTTGGTCTTTCTATTTACTATAATCTACTTGTGCAAAACCTTTATTATTTTGTTTTCCGCAATTTTCAGGAGCAATGTTATTTTCCTCTGTTTTAGCAAATCCTTGTCCAGCAGTACTGCAATCAAGTTTTTCTTTAGTAGCGGTATTCGATGACATTTGTGATTTTTCCATAATGAGCCCTCCATTTATACTATATATTTGCTATAGTATGTGTATAAAATAAAAAAATATTTATAATAATCATGAAAGTTATTTTATTAGTAATATTGTAGAGAGTATATGAGTTTAAAGATATGATATTTTACAGGTAGTCAGCAGAAAATTTGACAGAAGAGGGTGTTTCATTGAAAAAGTTAGAACGAATTTTCTATGAGCGGGAGACGCTAGAGTATAAATAAGAATACTGTAAAGTTAGAAAATGATATAATGAAAGGTAGAAATGCAGGATATGGTAGAAGTAATATAAGAAAAAAGGCAGGAGATAATATGCCAGATATTAAAACAATGAGAAGTATACTCATGCCGCGCTTGGTAGATGGGCAGAAGGCAATTGATTTTCGCTTGTCATTAGTCCAAATGATTAATGAAGGTACTCGAAAAATTTTATTGGATTTTTCACAGACGGAGTCTATTTCCCAGTCTGGGGCCCAGGAATTAGCTGTGATTGCTCGTTTGTTAGGGAAAATTAGCGGGCAAGTGGTTATTTGTCAAATTAGTTCCCAGAATAAAGAATCATTGGAGATTTTAGGAATAGCTCATTTGTTTAAGTATTCAAACTTGACGGAGTCCGTGTTAATTTTAGCTCTAAAGGAATTAACAGAGTGCTTTGAGGATTATGAAGATATACTAGATATTAAAGCGCGTTTAGAAGGGTCTGTTGTTATTATTGAAATACATCTGGTGTTTAGGGCAGATGAGACCATGGGGCAGGTACAACAAACGATGGATTATATTCGCTGTGGTTTAGAAGGTAAGATTAAGAATTGTAAAGTGCAAATAGTTTCTAGTGCTGATTTCCCAATACAAGGAGAGGGAAGGAATGGATAAGAAAGCATTTTTGGATGTATTATCAGAAGAATTAGTTGCTGTCGGGGAACGATTAGAGGCATCCTGGGAAAAAGAATAAGATGGATATAAAGCCATAATCCCTCACCCTTTTGGGGAGGGATTATTTCAATAAAAGTATGTGTAAAAAGTAACATTCCTTGTAGGAATTGAGTATATTTTTCCAATAGCTAAAAGGAATGAACGTGATGATGAATAACAATTTTACCTTAACGGAATAATCGGGTAAGATATAGAAAAAATAGAATTGTTAAATCAATATAAAGATTCTATTTTTAGTGACTATTCTAGCCGTTATAAGTAAATATGGCCTTACTTTTTAAATAAAGTTACAAGGTAGTAAGGCAGGCTGTTTTTTTGAAAAAGTTGACAGTATTTTACAGGGGCTACACAAGAATTATTACATTATGGGCAAAATAAAGTGGGAGGTGTATTTGTTTGAAAATTATTGCACTGGTCAAACAAGTTCCTGGAACTGATTCTGTAAAGCTAGACCCTATAACTGGTGTTATGGTGCGTACTGGTAAAGATACTATTATTAATCCTTTAGATGAAAATGCTTTAGCCGAGGCTATTCGGATTAAGAATACCTATCCTGATGTAACAATTACCGCAGTAAGTATGGGACCTATGTCAGCCATGAAAGCCATCAAAGAAGCCATTTCGATGGGCGCCGATGATGGGATATTAATTTCCGGCAGAGAGTTTGCTGGTTCCGATACTATTGCTACCGCTAAGGTAATAGCTGCAGGCATTCGAAAAAATGGTTCTTTTGATATGATTATTTGTGGAGAACGAGCTACAGATGGTGAAACAGGACAAACGGCAGCCATGATTGCCCACTACCTGGATATCCCAGCCCAAACCTATGTATCCCAATTGGAAATGATTAATGATGGTGTTATTGTCAAAAGAACGGTTGAAAGCGGTTTTGAAAGGATTCAAGTAAATTTTCCAGTATTAGTTTCTGTGAATAAAGATATAAGTGATACAGGATTTCCGACATTGAGCGGTAAGTTAAAGGCCAAAGATATTGAGGTGCCCATGTGGGGAAATGCCGAGCTTGGCTTTGATAAGAGTGAACTTGGCTTAACAGGTTCGCCCACTCGCGTAGTTAAAATTTTTAGTCCGAAGCTTTCAAGGGATACGATTATGAAAAAAGCCAATGGTACAATGCAACCTATTGATGAGTTGATGGCGTTTTTAGTGCAAAAGGATGTTTTATAAGGAGGATATAAGGATGTCAAGTTATGTGAATTGTGGCATAGCCGAAGCCAATAATCTTGCCGACTACAAGGGTGTATTTATCCTTGGTGAACAACGTGATGGAAAAATTCAAGCTGTGACTTTTGAACTTTTAACTTGGGGACGAGCCATTGCAAATGAACTAGGTTGCGAACTTGGCTGTGTAATACTTGGAGATGAAATTGAGAACTTGCAAGAAATTATTTCTAGGGGAGCAGATAAAGTGTTCTTTATTCAAGATCCCATTTTCAAAAACTTTTTGCCTCAGCCCTATAGCAATGCTATAACCAAATTAGTAAATGAAGAAAAACCCGAAATTATTATTGCGGGAGCTACGACCACTGGGCGTACAGTAATGCCTTTAGTTGCCGCTAAAACCAATACTGGTTTAACTGCGGATTGTACGGAATTAACCATTGATCATGATACGAAGCTCCTATTACAAACCAGGCCTGCCATTGGTGGCAATATTATGGCAACTATTAAGACTCCTGCTACTCGTCCGCAAATGGCCACTGTTCGTCCAAGATCAGCCAAGCAAGCTCCCCTTGAACCTACTCGCATTGGTGAAATTATTGTAAAAAAGTATACAGGTTCAACTTTAATGACAGTGGAAAAATTCCTAGAATATATAGTAGATACGACCCAAGCAGTTAGTATTGAAGAAGCCGATGTAATTGTTGCTGGCGGTAAGGGGATGAAAAATGCAGCAGGCTTTAAATTAGTAGAAGAATTGGCAGCCGTAATGGGAGCTGCTGTAGGCGCTACTCGTGATGCTGTAGAACTTGGCTGGTCAACGTATCCTCATCAGATTGGCCTTTCAGGAAAAACGGTATCACCGAAGTTAATGATTGCTATGGGTATTGCCGGTAAGATTCAATTTTTGGCTGGTATGCAGACGGCAGAAGTCATCGTTGCAATCAATAAAGACCCGGAAGCCCAAATATTTAAAGTAGCAGATTTTGGAATAATAGGGGATGTATTTGAAGTGGTACCTATGCTCATTGAAACCGTCAAAAAAATGAAAACGATAGCATAAGGGGGATGGGTTATGGGATTTAATAAAATAACAGACAATGTGATTCAAGAATTAGAAAATATTCTTGGAGCAGCAAATGTAATTGTCGATCGAGAAAAAATGGAAATGTACTCTCGGGATGAAACTTCTGATAAATTATGGGAAAAAATGCCTGAGGTAGTCATAAAACCTGAAAATGCTCAGCAAATTTCTCAAGTGGTTAAATTAGCAAATCGTGAACTTATTCCAATTACCCCTAGAGGCGGTGGTTCTGGTTTAGCAGCAGGTGCTGTACCATTATATGGCGGTATGGTGTTGTCTCTAGAAAAAATGAACAAAATCCTAGAAGTAGATAGTGAAAATCTATTTATGGTATTAGAGCCTGGTGTTACTACTGGAGAGGTGCAAAAAGTAGCAAAAGAATTAAATCTTTTTTATGCTGGTGATCCTTGCTCTGCAGAATCTTCCTTCATTGGTGGTAATGTTGCTACGAATGCTGGTGGTAATAAAGCTGTGAAATATGGTGTAACAGGACGTCATGTCTATGGGCTAGAGGTTGTTATGCCCGATGGTGATATTATCACATATGGCGGTAAAAATGTAAAAGATGTTACTTTCTATGATATGGTGCATTTAATGGTTGGTTCGGAAGGTACCTTAGGGGTTATTACAAAAATTTGGCTCAAATTAATGCCCCTGCCTCAATATGTTGCTGATTTATTGATTCCGTTTCCAGATATACAATCTGCCATTAAGGTAGTACCCAAGATCATGACAGCGGGTATTATTCCTACAGCCGTTGAGTTTATGGATAGCTTGTCGATTAAAGCAGCAGAACTTTATTTGAATAAAAAATTACCCTTTAGTGATGCAGGTGCCTATGTAATTTGTGAGGTAGATGGCAATACCGAACAGCAAGTACAAGAAGATTATGAAACCATTGGTAAGATGTGCAAAGAAAATGGTGCTTTAGAAGTTTTTGTAGCAGATAATATTTCTACACAAGATCGTATTTGGAAATCACGTAAGGCTTATGCAGAAGCCCTTCGTATGTTAAGTCCTGTATACTGTATGGAAGATATTGTAGTACCGATTGCTAATATTCCTGCAGCCCTTGCTGCTATTGAAAAAATTGCAACAAAGTACAACTGTAAAATTCCTAGTGCAGGTCATGCGGGTGATGGCAATATCCATGCTACCATTTTGCGGGAAGATCGTGATGACCATGCTTGGCATGATTTGAAGGATGCAGTATTAAGTGAAATCTATGATGCTATCTATGTGCTAGAAGGTAATTTATCAGGAGAACATGGCATTGGGGCGAAACGTGTGTCAGCCATGTACAAGCATATGACAGAGGGGCAAAAGAAAGTACTGCAAACCATTAAAACGGCCTTTGATCCTAACAATATTATGAATCCAGGAAAAATCGTGGCTCTTGGCAGAATCGCAGAAGAATAAAAATAAACCTGAATCTCCTAAGTGGGATTCAGGTTTTTCCATAAATGGCAGGAATAATAGAATATTCCGTCGAAATAAGGCCATAAGATTATGAGATGAGGTTTACCAAAATGGAGTGTATGTCTAAGAATTCAATAGGGTTGTAATGTTGCAGGATATGGAAGGAGCATCCAGCGCTTTCGGCAAAAATAGAGAATAATTACATATTTTAAGAGAGAGGTAAATTTATGAGACTAACAATCGGAAAACAAATTTTATTGATTTGCACGTTAATCGTGGTTGCTTTTACTGGACTTTGTACCTATACTTACTTTCAAATTGATAAAATTCAAGCTGGTTATGATAGTGTATTGAATCGCAGTGTACCATTGGTTATTGAAGTGAAAGAACTTAATATTGAACTCAATAATCAGTCGGCACAAGTTCGTGGTTATATTTTATCAGCAGATCCTACATATGCCCAGGCCTATGATGTATCGAGGCAAAACATGAATGCTACTTTGGCTAGTCTAGAAAAGAAACTGATTACACCAGAAGGCAAAGAAAAAGTAATAGAGCTTAAGACTGCACTAGCTGAATATCATCAAATTGCAGATCAAGGTATTCTCGTTCGTAAGAGTCAGGGGCAAGAGGAAGCTAGCAAGGCTGTAACAGTAGCAGCTGGGAAAATCGAAGTTGCTGAAAAGACCATGAATAGTACCGTCAAATTCTTAGCGGAACGTATGGATCTAAGAGTGGGGGAAAATGTAAAAAATATAGAAAAAATACAAAAGATGCAAGGGATTTTAAATATCATTATCTTTGTTCTAGCTTGTGCAGCAGCAATTTTCCTGGCACGCCGTATTTCAAGGCCCCTTCGCCAAGTTGCAGAAGCAGCCCAAAGTATTGCTGAGGGGGACTTGCAAAAGAGGACTATTGAGTATAGTGCCAATGATGAAATTGGCGATATGATGAAGGCTTTTGGGGCGATGACGGACAATTTGCGTGATGTGGTAAGTCAAGTGGCAAAGTCCTCAGAGCAAGTAGCAGCAGCCAGTGAAGAACTAACTGCAAGCTCGGAACAGTCGGCTCAAGCCTCTGGTCAGGTTGCTGAAACCGTTACTAGTGTAGCTAGCGGAGCATCAAACCAAGTAGTGGCAGTAGAACAAACCGTTGAGGTGGTAGGGAAAATGGCGTCAGCCATTGAGCACATTACCAGCAATGCCAATAGCGCCTCGGCAAAATCAGATGAAACGGCTAAGACTGCCAATGCCGGTAATGAGGCCGTCTTTCGAGCTAGGGAACAAATGCAATTCATTAAAGACTCGGTTACGCAATCGGCAGAGGTTGTTGAAAAGTTAGGTGTAGGTTCTCAGCAAATCGGCGAATTTGTGGATTTAATCAGTGGTATTGCTGGGCAAACCAATTTGCTAGCTCTCAACGCTGCGATTGAAGCTGCACGAGCTGGTGAACAAGGGCGCGGTTTTGCAGTGGTTGCAGATGAAGTAAGAAAATTAGCGGAGCAATCTCAGGATGCGGCACAAAAAGTTACGGTTATTATTCAAGGTATTCAAGCTGACACCAGTATGGCAGTAGCAACTATGAATCAAGGCACAGTGGAAGTAAATCGAGGCACAGAGGTTATTGCTACGACGGGTGAACAGTTTAATTTAATTCGATCTATGATTGAGCAGCTGAATAAGCAAGTTCAGGAAATTACCATTGCCTCTAAAAATCTTTCATCTTCTAGTGAGGAAGTAGTTCGTTCTGTGGATAGTGTAAAAAATGTGGCCGCTGAAACGGCCGCTGATACACAAACTATTTCTGCAGCAACAGAGGAACAAACGGCTTCTATGGAAGAGATTGCATCTTCTAGCCATGCTCTATCGAATATGGCAAGCGAATTGCAAAGAATCGTAGCAAAATTCCGCTTATAGGAAGTAAGGACCAAAGGGTTGCCGTGGAATAATAAAGTCAAGAGGACTCATTTGTTGAAGGTACAGATGAGTCCTCTTGCTATCTAAAAGGTATAGTTTAGGTGTTTTCATAAGAAAATAATGAAAAAATAGTAGAGCAAAGATTCATAACATTACTTGGATTTTAAAAGGGAGTGATAGGTTTGCGTATTATTGTAGCGCCAGATTCTTTTAAAGGCAGTGTAGGAGCCCTGCAGGTTGCCAATGCTATGGAAAGAGGAATCATTACTGTATTCCCAGAGGCTGAGGTCATTAAAATACCGATAGCTGATGGTGGGGAAGGGACGGTAGAAGCGATGGTTACCGCTACAAATGGAACAATTATCTATGAGACAGTGACCGGCCCTTTAGGGGAAAAAATAGAAGCTTTCTGGGGAATTCTCGGTGATGGCAAAACGGCCGTGATCGAAATGGCAGCAGCATCAGGACTGCCTCTTGTACCAATCAAACGACGTGATCCTCGTATAACAACTACCTATGGTACAGGGGAGTTAATCAGAGCAGCTCTTAATAAAGGAATACGTAGTATCGTAATTGGAATTGGCGGCAGTGCTACCAATGATGGCGGGGTAGGAATGGCTCAAGGCTTGGGAGTCAAGTTCTTGGATATAAAGGGGAGAGAAATTCCCTTTGGCGGCAGTTCTTTGTCAAAACTCCACAAGATTGACTTAACCAGTATTGATAGTCGTTTGGGTGAAACAGATATTATGGTTGCTTGCGATGTTGATAATCCCTTATGCGGGCCACGAGGAGCATCGATGGTATATGGACCGCAAAAGGGTGCTACTCCTGAAGTGGTTAGCCAGCTTGATGAAGCATTACGGCATTATGCAAGGATTGCCCAACAAGCTACTGGAAAAAATATAGCAGACTATCCAGGGGCGGGAGCCGCGGGAGGTCTTGGAGCGGGACTTTTATTTTTTACCAATGCAGTACTGCGGCCGGGTATAGATATTATTTTAGAAAAAACGAATTTTTCTAGTCGGGTAAGTACTGGGAAGCTCTTAATTACAGGTGAAGGACAAACTGATTTTCAGACGGTCTATGGTAAGGCTCCTGTAGGGGTGGCAAAACTGGCCCAAGAATATCACATTCCTGTAGTTTGCATATCGGGTGGATTAGGTAGAGGTGCAGATCATGTGCTTGATCATGGCATTGATGGGTTAATGAGCATTACAGCACAGCCTATCACCTTAGAAGAATGTATGGAGAGAGGTGAGTTTCTGATTGAAGCAGCTACAGCAAGGATGTGTCGGCTGTTGAAAATAGGCAGTAACATAAATCAAAAATAGATTGGTTATGCCGTTGACAAGAGTGATGGTAATCGATAAATGTGGTACAATAAGGTAGTAAAAGCTTTATATGGCATTAGGAAGGATGAGACTGTTGTTTGATTTTTCGACTGTAAATTTAGAAAGATTGATTATACATCAAGTAGGTAATAAACTAAGGGATGAAGGTATTTTTGTATCACCGACGGTTTACGAAATGAAAGATGGCAATGTAGAAGAATTGCTATTAAAGTACTTTTTAACTTCATTCAAAGAACAGGTAGTTCATAAGTTTTTTCATGAAACAGATATTCACTTAAATGAACTATATATGTATATTAGTAATATATTTATAGATCCTAGCAGTTTTTATGCCCAATCAATAAATATTTTAAAACACTTATATGAAAAATCTTCCCATCCGCAGATTAAAGGTGGGGAGTTTTATATGGTTCATTTTACGGATTGTAGTATAAATGGAGAAAAAACAGATGCGATTGGTATTTTTAAGACAGAAAAAAAAGAAACCTATTTAAAGATTACTAAATATGCGGAAGAGTTCTTTGTTGGCAGTGAAAAAGGTATTAATGTTAAAAAGTTAGATAAAGGCTGTATTGTCTTTAATATAGATTCTGTTGATGGTTATCGGGTGGCCATTGTAGATGCCTTAAATAAAGGAAATAATGAGGCTTTATATTGGAAGGATGACTTTTTGCGTGTTACCAATGTCCAGGATGGGTATTTTCATACGGAAACCTGTCTGACTGTTTGTCAGGATTTTGCTGAAAATATTTATGGTCAAATTTATCAGGCTGATCGAAAAGATAAAGTTATATTTATGAATGAAGCTGTGAATTATTTTGATAAACATGATGAATTTCATCTTGAAAACTTTGTGCAAGAAGTAGTAAAAGAGCCGGAGCTCATAGAAAAGTTTAAAGAACATAAAGAAAATTATGATAGTAACCAAGGACTTTTGCTGAAAGATAATTTTAGTATCTCCAACCCAGCTGTGAAAACTATGAAAAAAAAGATTAAAAATTTGATTAAACTAGATACAGAATTTGAAATTAAAGTGAAAAATCCTACGTCTGAGTTGGGGAATATGCAATTTATTGAGCGAGGTTTTGATGAAGAGCGCGGGATGAGTTTTTATAAAGTTTATTTTAATGAAGAAGAGTAATAACAACAAATAACAATATAGGATGGGGTTAAACATGAAAAATGAGTTAATGGTACTGATTGAGCAATTACCAGAAGAAAAGATATCAGAAGGTATAGTATTACTAAAAAAACTAATTGAGAAACAAGATGATGGTCTGGTTTCTTCCACTCCCATAGAACAAATGGAAAATTTAATGAAGGTGATTATCAATTCTCTGACCAATGCCATGTATGATTTGTCTGTTGATGCCAAACGTAGAGAAGATAAGGTTATGGCAAATCGTTTTGAGGCCTATCGAAAGAAAATTTCAGAGGGTTGGGAAAACTATCGTGAGAGTAAATAATATCTAGGAAAAAATACACAATTAAAACACAATATAGACAAGTTCTATTTTTGAAACAATTCATGAAGTAAGACAAAGGCAATGTTTTAAAATTCTTCTAAACATTGCACTGGCTCTATGGTGGCTTTTGCAAGACAAGAACTGGCATGGTTTTTGCAATATATAATGAAAGAACAGAAAAGCATAATACTGTATGGAGGCACAAGATGATCGGGGTAGTGATTGTAACACATGGAAACCTAGCCGATGCCTTACTGACAACTGCAGAATTAATAATGGGTAAGCAGGAACAAGTAAAAGCCGTTACCTTTGAGTCAGGACAGGCTGTTGCTGATTTGCAGACTCGTATTGCACAGGCTGTAAAACAGGTGGATAGTGGGCAAGGTACCATAATCCTCGTCGATATCTTAGGTGGCAGTCCCTATAATGCATCCGCAATGCTAATGCTAGAACAAGTAAAAACGGAGGTGATCAGCGGTGTGAATTTACCCATGCTATTTGCAGTGTTGCCTATGAGAAACCTTACGTTAGACGGGGCCGTAAATGTAGTCCTTGCTGGTGGTCATGATGGTATTGCCCGGTTTATTATGAATAAGGTGAAGTAGGAATAGCAACCGAAAGGAAAACACGATGAGTATTGAACTAATAAGAATTGATGATCGTCTAATTCATGGGCAAGTGGTAATGGCGTGGAGCAAAGCTATACCCGTAAAACGTATGCTGGTAATTGATGATATGGTGGCAATGGATGGGATTCGAAAAATGTTATTGGAAACAGTGGCACCTCCTGGTGTAAAAGTATCTGTTTTTAATCTCTCAGAGGGCATTGACGCTTTAGCTACGAATAAATTTGGCAATGAAAAAATATTACTGCTGGTTACGAATCCAGTGACAATTGTCAAACTAATAGAAGGCGGAATTGCCGTTTCAAAAGTAAATATCGGCGGTATGAGCTTTCAGTTGGGTAAAACTCAGGTGACAAAAGCCGTGTCTGTTGATGAAAATGATAAACTTGCCTTTAAAAAACTTCATGAGCTGGGAGTGTTGTTGCACATTCAAATTTTGCCTAATGATACTCCTGTTGATATTATGACCCAAATATCCTAAAGAGGAGGAGCTATGTTTACAGCATTGCTGGTGGCACTGGTTGGTTTTATAGTTGGGATTGAAAGTGTGCTCGATGAGTTTCAGTTTCATCGTCCTTTACTCGCTTGTACTTTGACAGGGCTTGTTATGGGAGATCTAGGTACTGGGATTCTCATTGGAGGCACTTTGGAAATGCTGACCTTGGGCTGGATGAATATCGGAGCAGCGCAAGCGCCTGATACAGGTCTTGCTAGCATTTTATCTACCACCCTCGTCATTAGTGCTCATCAAAGTGTATCCGTAGCCATAGCCCTAGCGGTGCCTCTCGCCGCAGCTGGGCAGATTCTTACTATTTTTGTGCGGACGATTTGCGTATATTTTCAGCATCAAGGGGATCACTACGCACAAGAAGGCCGTACAGCAGGAATTACATTCGCTCATCTTTCGGCGTTATGCGTGCAAGGCTTACGCGTTGCTATTCCAGCATTTTTGATTGCCTATTACGCGGATGCGGCAGTGGTTAAAGAACTGCTTCAAGGTATTCCAACCGTTATTACAGGTGGTTTGCAGGTAGCAGGTGGCTTTGTTGTGGTGGTGGGTTATGCCATGGTGATTAATATGATGAAAGCCGGACATTTAATGCCTTTCTCCTTTCTAGGATTTGTACTGGCCACTTTTTTAAATATCAATTTAGTTGGTATTGGTATTATGGGAGTGGTAATAGCGATGATCTATTTGCAGTTGAAATACAAAAAGGAAGAAGAGTAGGAGGGCAAGATGAAGGAAAAAAAACTGACCAAAAGTGATTTATTCTGGACTTTCTTGCGTTCTAATTTGCATCAAGGCTCTTGGAATTATGAGCGTATGCAAGGACTGGGATATTGTTTTTCAATGATACCTGCCATTCATAGGCTCTATGACAATCCCCAAGATCGCATTAGTGCTCTGCAGCGTCATTTAGAATTTTTCAACACCCATCCTTTTACAACAGCGCCAATTTTGGGAGTTACTCTTGCCATGGAAGAGCAAAAAGCTAATGGAGCTGCCATTGAAGGCAGTACTATCAATGCCGTTAAGGTTGGATTGATGGGGCCTTTAGCCGGTGTGGGTGATCCTATTTTCTGGGGAACACTGCGACCAGTAACAGCAGCATTAGGTGCGGGTTTAGCAATGACGGGTACGGTACTTGGTCCTCTCTTGTTTTTTATATTGTTTAACGGAGTGCGATTATTAGTACGATGGTATGGTTTGTTATATGCCTATCGTGCAGGTCTTGGCATTATGCAAGATGTGAGTGGCGGTAAGCTAGGCAAATTGACAGAGGGTGCATCTATTCTAGGTTTGTTTGTAATGGGGGCTCTTGTTGCCAAGTGGACTGGAATCAATGTAACTGTGATTGTGGGGCAAGGCACGGATTATGCCACTTCTATTCAAAATATTCTGGATAATTTGATGCCAAATATCATGCCTTTATGTTTAACCTTCCTTTGTCTTTATTTACTGCGTAAGGGTGTATCAACCTTGGCAATTATGATCGGTTTATTTATTGTTGGAATCTTCAGCCACTGGGCAGGAATATTGGGATAAATAGTGAATAATAAATAAAATATGGAAAAGGTTGTGTAAAATATGGAATTGAATTTACGTATTGAAAATAAGGCTGGTCTGCATGCAAGACCTGCAGCGCTATTTGCACAAAAGGCTTCTTCGTTCAAATCATCGGTTATGATTCTCAAAGGTGAGAAAAGTGCCAATGCAAAAAGTATTATCAGTATTATGGGCTTAGGCGTAAAGGCAGGAGAAAGCATCCTTGTGAAGATTGAAGGCCCAGATGCTGATGAAGCAGCAGCTGTTTTGCAAAAAATCGTAAACGATAAATTTGGGGAAGAGTGATATTATGTGGAAATTTGACGGAATCCCAGCCTCAGCAGGTATTGCCATTGGTCAGATTATGCATATTGAAGAAGCGGTTCATGATTTTTGCCGTGTAGTAGCTCCAGAAAAAATAGCAGAAGAAAAAGCACGATTTCTAAAGTCCCAGGAAGTAGCAGAAACAGAACTCAATGCTTTGCAAGAACGTACAGCTCAGACTGTTGGGGAGCATCAGGCAGAAGTATTTGCTGCTCATAAACTAATGGTACAAGACCCATCCCTAGTGGAAGCCGTATTTGAGGAGATTGAAACAAAGTATGCTAGTGCTGAGGCAGCTGTAGAAACTGCAACGGGAGCAATTGCCAGTATGTTTGCTTCTCTTGATGATGAATATATGAGAGAGAGGGCATCTGATATTAAAGATATTGGGAAGCGTTTGCTGCGTATATTACAGGGTAAGGTAGAAGAAACCCAGTATACGGGAATTTTAGTAGCCAAGGATTTATTGCCCTCAGATACAGCTTCTATAGATTTTGCCAGTGTAGCGGGCTTTATTACGGCTCTTGGCGGAAAAACCTCCCATAGCTCTATTTTAGCAAGAGCAGCAGGATTGGCAGCTGTTGTTGGTGTTGGCAATGTAATAGAAAAACTTAGTAATGGGGATATGGTCATTATAGATGGTCATAAAGGTCAAGTGTTGGTCAATCCAGAAGAAAGATTGCTGGAAGAATATCGTCAGCGCATGGAAAAGGAAAAAAGAAGGGCCCAAACCTTAGCGCAAACAGGTCATTTGCCAAGTATAACCATTGATGGGCACCATATTGAGGTGGCTTCCAATATTGGTACACCTGCTGATATGGATAAAATAATAGCTGCAGGTGCGGAGGGAGTAGGATTATTTCGTACAGAGTTTTTATTTCTGGACAAGGTCACTGTGCCAACAGAAGAAGAACAATTTCAGTCCTACCGCAGTGTACTTACTGCAATGCCTGACAAAAAAATTGTCATTCGCACCTTAGATGCTGGCGGTGATAAACAGTTACCCTTTATTGGCGGTTTGCCAGAAGCCAATCCTGCCTTAGGGCTTAGAGCCATACGTTTGTGCATGGCATATAAGGATGTTTTTAAAACCCAATTGCGAGCCTTGCTTCGAGCTGGTGTTTACGGGAAACTGCATATCATGTTTCCTATGATTGCTACTTTAGATGAGTTATTAAGTGCCAAAGCGTTACTCAAAGAGGTGGCTGATGAGCTAGTTCAGGAAGGAATTGAGCATCGATTCGATGTACCTGTCGGTATTATGATTGAAGTACCATCTGCGGCTGTTATTGCTGATATACTGGCGGAGGAAGTGGACTTTTTCAGTATTGGTACGAATGATCTTGTTCAGTATACCATGGCAGCAGATCGTATGAATGAGCATGTTGCTTGGCTTAGTGATTATTTCCAACCTCCTGTGATTCGGCTCATTGCCAATGTGGCGAAAGCAGCACAAAACAATGGTAAGTGGGTAGGTATGTGTGGTGAAATGGCTGGAGATTCTTTGGCTACTCCACTATTAGTGGGACTAGGATTAACGGAATTATCCATGAATGCTCGCAGTGTTCCTGTAGTAAAATATTTAACCCGTCAATTATCAGTAACCCAGGCAAAGGTGTGGGCTGAAGAAATTCTTACCCTGCGTACTACGGCAGATATTAAAAAGAAACTTGAAGAGATTGCTACAAAATTTGATATATAGTTTATCAAACGTAATACATTTTGGCAGCGAAGACGGAAGTCTTCGTTGCCTAAATGAATTTATAGTAGAAAATATAGTAAAGAGAGGTAATGCTGATGTTGAAACGTATTGCTGTTATGACTAGCGGTGGTGATTCTCCTGGTATGAATGCTGCTATTCGTGCTGTTGTGAGGGTAGCTATACATGAAGGAGTCGAGGTATGGGGAATTTATAACGGCTATGCCGGTATGTATGAAGACAAAATGGTAAAATTGGACTCTAGATCCGTAGGAGATATAATTCATCGGGGCGGAACCTTTTTGGGAACAGCTCGCTGTGAAAGCTTTAGAACCCTTGAAGGAAGGCAAAAAGCTGCCGAAAATTTGCGGCATCATGGTATTGAAGGTCTAGTAGTTATCGGTGGTGATGGATCGATGACCGGAGCTCAATTATTATCGGAACTGGGGATTGCTGTAGTTGGTCTACCTGGTACCATTGATAATGATATTTGGGGTAGTGACTATACCATTGGTTTTGATACTGCTACGAATACGGTAGTGGATGCTATCAATAAATTGCGTGATACGGCTTCTTCTCATGGGAGGGTCATTGTTCTGGAGGTAATGGGACGCAATTCAGGTTGGATTGCAATGACGTCTGGATTAGCAGGTGGCGCAGAACACATTTTGATTCCAGAGATTAGTGTAAATGTGGATGAATTATGTCAACAATTAATAGAGTCTTATGATTCTGGTAAAAAATATAGCGTAGTAGTTGTGGCTGAAGGGGCAGGAAGTGCTGTAGAAATTGGCAAAAAGATTATCGAGAAGACTGGACTTGAGACTCGAGTCTCGGTGCTCGGACACATTCAGCGTGGGGGGGCTCCTAGTGTCTTTGATCGTATTCTTGCTAGTACCGTAGGTGAACATGCTACATTAGCTCTGATATCAGGGATTTCGAATGTAATGTTTGGTTACCGAAATGGTGGTGTTATTTCGGTAGATCTAGCGGATGCCATTGGACATAAACGAACGATAGATCCTTCCATATTCAGACTTTCTTCCTTATTGTCAAAATAACCATAAAAAGAGTAAATAGTAACTCTCTTCTAAGGAGATACTATTTACTCTTTTCTTATAGAGTTTGATGTTACTTCTTCATTTGATCAAAAGCTGCTACTTTGAAAGATGACAAGCTTTTACATCGTAATAAGTTATAAGTTTATCAAGAAGCTCGACTTTTGTTTGTTTCATAAGCCGTTGGGCTTCTTTATTGTGATTTTTTGTCCATTACGTAATATTTCGAGAGGGGGGAAAACAGTTTCAGAGCAAGCCAAAGCAGCTTCCCTTTTAATACGAAGAAAGGATGCTGCTGTTGAATTGTATTTTATTTCTTTGCAGGATGTAGTGATTGACACCCCGCAGGGTAATGCGTCGAGAATCTCAAGTATGGAATGGGTTCTGAGGAATTCATCAACAACCAAAATGCTACACCGTCCTGTATTTAGCTAATCTTAAGACTCCCACTTCTGTCAGTGGGAGTTTGGTGAAAAATGAAATGTAAAAGAAGAGATAATAGGTAGTTATAGTCTCCTGTTTTATTGTGTAGTATAATAAAAGACAGAGAATTGTCTAGGTGTGCTACCCTTAAAGGAGAGCGAAACGATGAAACGACAAATAAAAGTATTTGAAGTGTTAGATGGATTATGCAGTGCAAAATTAAATATATCCATGTTGGCTGAATATAAGCCATTAGGGTTTACAGCGGAAGAAGTGGCAGAATTAGCTGGCTTTTCTCGTAGCAATGTGAGCAGTGATTTAAATGCATTGCACCGGGAAAAACTTGTAGTAAAAATTGTCAGTCGTTCTACTTATTATGTCACAGTAAAATGGGTAGAAGAAAAAATCCCCGCCCTTATTCATAAAGTACCTGAAACGGTGCGCCATCAACGGGAATTTTCCGAATTGGCGCAAATGCAAGGTACATACCCGTCCATAAAGGGCAGTGAGAAGCCAATAATAGCACAGAAGGTATCCAATTATACAATGGATAATGAGGATGTCTTTAACGGTTTAATTGGCGCTTATGGTAGCTTAAAAATAGCTGTAGAACAAGCCAAGGCAGGTGTTTTGTATCCACCAAAGGGCTTAGATACCTTATTGGTTGGTTCAACGGGCGTTGGCAAAACCTTGTTTGCAGAATATATGTATAAATTTGCCTTACAGCAAAGGCAAATTGCTTCTGATGGTCAGTTTGTAGTATTTAATTGTGCTGATTATGCAAATAACCCTCAGCTCCTCATGTCTCAGTTATTTGGACATGGAAAAGGGGCTTTTACTGGTGCTGATAAGGAAAAAGTAGGATTAGTGGAAAAAGCAAATGGTGGAATGTTATTCTTAGATGAAGTACATCGTTTGCCTCCTGAGGGCCAGGAAATGTTGTTTTATCTCCTGGATCGAGGAGAATTTCGACGCATGGGTGATAGTGATAAGGTTCGGCGTGTTACGGTACGTATTGTCGCTGCGACTACGGAAAATCCTGATTCTGCCCTGCTAAATACTTTTCTAAGGCGCATTCCAGTACTGGTGCAGCTTCCAGATCTAGCAGTAAGGCCGCTGCAAGAGCGATTTGAGCTTATTAGGTTTTTGCTTGCTAGAGAAGCTGTTCATATTCAGTCTCAACTCATTGTGAGTCAAGAAGCCTTGTGGGCCTTGCTATTATATCGCTGTATTGGAAATATTGGACAGTTACGTAATGATTTGCAGCTGGTATGCGCCAAAGCCTTTTTACATCGTACTGATCGGGGTAAGCCTGTAAGAATTATCTATGATGCATTATCACCAAAGTTGAAACAAGCCATTGTTTATGATCCCCAGGCACGATTGGAAACTAGTAAAATTCTATGTACCTTAGGCAGTGAAATGGTGATTCAGCCTGATGGGGTAGCAGCAGAGGGCGAAGGTGACCGCGGTTTACCTAAGGATTTTTATCAGATAATCAATGATCGTATGCAATTTTTAAGATCCCAAGGAATTGAACAGACGGAAATTATACAATGTATTGAAATGGATGTTGAAAACTATTTTAAGCAATTAAATCCTAAGCAGCTAGAATTGTCCCAAGAATATTTACAGACGATTGTACCACGAGAATTTCTTAAGGTTTTTGATGAGGCCTTTCGCAGGGCTGAGAAGGAAGGAAAGGCTTTAAGTCGTAAATTGTATTATGCCTTAGCCATCCATACTGCCGCCACTGTGGAACGAATACGCAGTGGACTGCCGATTGTCAATCCTAATGTTCGTTTGGTTGCTAGGGACTATCCACAGGAATATACGCGAGCCGAAGGAATGGCTACATATATTGGTGAAAAAATGGGTGTTCTTATACCCACAGATGAAATTGGCTTTATTGCCTTATTATTAGCTACTTTTGATGAACGGCATGGCAAGGAAGAGTGTAAGGTAGGTATTTTGGTGATTACCCATGGCAATTCGACAGCAAGTAGTATGGTCGAATTTTCTAACAAACTATTAGGTGTTACTCATGCAAAAGCCATTGATATGCCTCTCGAGGCTAATGTGGATTGGGCAATTGAAAAAGCCATTGCGGTCAGTAGAAAGATTGATGAAGGCAAGGGGATCGTACTCCTTGTTGATATGGGGTCTTTGTCAACTGTGGCCAAAGGAATTACTCGCCGAACAGGAATTGCGGTAAAAAGCGTAGAAATGGTCAGTACTTTAATGGTACTGCATGTACTGCATAAAGCAATATTACCGCAAAATGATATTAATGTGGTTTATCGATCCGCCTGGACAGCTCGGAGTATGCCTCAGCCAATCTCACCAACGGAGGCATTAATAGGCGGTAAGGACAAAGCTATCCTTACGACCTGTCTTACAGGACAAGGTACAGCGATTAAGATTAAAGGTTTACTAGAGAAAATGTTGATTCAGTGGGAACTACAAAGTATTCGTGTCATTGCTGTCGAAGCCGGTGACCAGGAGATGTTAGAAAAACGGCTTGCTTCCTTGCAACATTCATATGATATAGTGGCTAGTGTGGGCAGTATTGATCCTGAAATGCTAGGAAAACCTCATATTGCTTTAGAAGAACTTATCCAAGGTGGTGCAGGCAGTGAACTGCGGCGTTTGCTTACGGAGGGATTAAATGCCACTGAGGTTGCTGATCGATATACGGAAAGAGGTATGGACTGGGAAGTTATGCGCGGCATGGTTGCTGGCATGCTAGATGAGTTCTTGACTTTTGTCAATCCGCGAAAAGTATTGGATAGTTTAATGATCTGCATTCGAAAACTAGAAGAAGAATTACAACTCTCCTTTTCTTCCTCGGGTTTGGTGCGGATGTTAGTCCACTCGGCTTGTATGGTAGAACGTTTACTTAGAGAATCAGGTATTAGCTATCCAGATACGGTTGGGTTTATTGCCCAACATTCCCAGGAATACGCTGTATTAAAAGAGATAATCCGTGGCCTAGAGCAACAATTTACGATAATTGTAAACGATGAAGAATTATGCCATCTGATTGAAATTATCAATTTAGAGCGCAAAAAGCCCTTTGTAGAACAATGAGAAAGGAGACCAGCAAGAACTGGTCTCCTTTCTCATATTAAAAGAAAAGTTTTTGTCCGAGGTGATGAATGGTAACGGTGGGAATCGACAATAACTCTGCTTTTTTGGCCCAAGCTTCTGTAATCGCAAAATCCGTACCAAAATGCATGGGTACTAACAATTTTGGCCGTAATTTTTCGGCGAAATATTCAACGCCAAGAGAATAAAATTCTTCCATACGCCGATCAACAGGGAAAAATGCAATATCAATCTCTAGGTCTTTGGTAATGATCTTTTCCATCTCAGCTTTGAAAGCCGCGGCAGCCTTAAGTTGCTCTTCGGGGCTTTCTCCAGACCAATGCCACCAGTTAAGGTCTCCGGCGTGAAAAATTGTTACTCCATCTATCTTTACAAAAAAAGAAATTCCTTGGTCTGTAGAACCAAAGGTCTGAATGACTACTTGCCCTAGAGTTAGTGTTTCATAAGCTGAAAGGGTATGATGGACGAGGCTTGCGGTATTTGTCTGTACATCACTACTGAATATATAAGTTATGGCAGGATTATCGGTTGCCCATTCTAATATAGTGGGGTCAAAATGATCTCCATGATTATGAGATACAAAGACGAGGATGTTTTTTTTTGTTTTTAGATAATCACTAGTAATGATTCCTTCTTCTATTGTATTTTTCTTCCCTGTAAAAGGTTGATAATAATCAAAGATCAGAAAATGGTCAGCTGTTTCTACAGCATAACCGCTATGAAATAAATGGGTAATGGTAACAGTTAAAGAATTCACTCGATTCACCTCATAAAGTTTATATTGATTATCCTATGGCTTACATGGGATAATGGAATGGATATAACTATTTTTTGATATCAATAAGTCTGAAAATTTCCACTAAATAATCATTAATCAGAGGTATATTGATTAGGATAATACGCCTTAAGGCTTCTACGATAAGGGCAAAGATAATAGTTGTCCCTACAGCAAAACCGAGGCCGCGTGCTACCCCAGCAATAAAATTAGTTGTGATGAGCCTCCAAGGTTTTTCTAATAATTCAATGTAATCAGCAATACGCAAAGCCTCTAAGTGACGCGTTAAGCGATCCATTTGGTCAATAAGATGATCGGTTTTTGGTCGTTCAATCTTCATAAATCCCTCCACATGGCTTTATGTTGTGGAATCACCAACATAATTCTTTCCAAATGTAGATTCTATTTTTTGTGGAAAAATCCTTTATCTTTATAGGGTAATTATTAGCGTAAGGACATTTTTAGGATTCTTTATAGAAAGAGGAGATTGATTGCATTCCGAAAATGGTTTTGTGGGGCTTAGTAAAGCGGAGGGCAATGTGGTTCCTAATTTGATTAATGCAGGAGGACAGCCCTGCTGTATTGTACCTGGCGGTGCGTTGATAGTATGATGTCCTTTTCTCTCATTCGCGGTGGACATATTCATGTCAGTGTACTAGGAGGCTTACAGGTTGATCAATATGGTAATTTGGCAAATTGGAGCATTCCTGGTAAAAAGGTTCCTGGGATGGGTGGAGCACTGTACGAAAGATGGAACTCCTAAAATATTAAAGAAATGTACTCTGCCGCTTACGGGAAAAGGAAGGGTAAGTATGATTGTTACGGAACTTGGAGTATTTTATGTAAAAGCAGAAGGTCTTGTACTATCAGAAATTGCTTTCGGGGTGGATATTGAAACCGTTAGAGCGAAAACAGAGGCACCGATTATTATCAGTAGCCAACTCAAAACCATGACACAAGCAATCTAGAGATAGGCCAGCTAATATTCCCCTTCTAATTTGTAGTTTTACAGAAGGATTTTCATAATAAAACAAGAATATGTAATTTATGCAGAATCGGTTTTAGGTATAGAATATGCCGTCACTCGCATAAGGTTTCTGTATATGTAATTTATAAAAAAATAGGATCAAAGGGTGATGATATGGAATCGGTCATGCAAAATATTCTCGTTGTTGACGACGCACGGTTAAATATTCAAATCATGTCAGATATATTAGCAAATGATTATAATCTATTTTGTGCATCATCGGGTAGCGAAGCTATTGAGATTGCTATGTCGGAAAGCCTTGATCTGATTTTATTAGATGTTATTATGCCAGGGATGGACGGATATGAGGTATGTAGGAGGCTAAAGAGCAATCCTCATACCAAAAATGTTCCTGTTATTTTTATATCGGCTATGACAGAGGTAAAAGATGAGACTAAGGGGCTAGAAATGGGAGCCATTGATTATATTTTTAAACCTGTCAATCCAGCAATTGTAAAGGTGCGAGTAAAAAATCATTTAGAATTAAAAAAATATAGGGATATATTAGAGCAACAATCTTTATTAGATGGCTTAACAGGTATTGCTAACCGACGTCACTTTGACGAAATCTTTGACAAAGAATGGCGACGTGCCTTGCGAGGTAATGATACATTATCCTTAGTATTTCTAGATATTGACTTTTTTAAGAAATATAATGATTATTATGGACATTTGGCAGGGGATGATTGTCTGCGACAGGTTGGCAATGCCCTCAAAAAGTCTCTGCAGCGTGCTGGAGATTTGGTAGCGCGTTATGGGGGGGAAGAGTTTGTTATTATATTACCCTCCACATCCCAGATGGAAGCTCTTAAAGTTGCGGAAAAGGTACGTAGACATATTGAAGGATTAAAGATTGCTCATCTACGGTCTGATGTAAGTGAATATGTGACGGTAAGTGTTGGTGTCGCGACCATAAATCCTGGTATTCATATTAATCCTGTACTCTTAATTGAGCAAGCGGATATTGCTTTATACCAAGCAAAAACCAGAGGGCGCAATAGAGCTAGCCAGTTCATAGAATCAGAATACAATCGATTTTGAAGAACAACCATGTTATAAGAAATTTTTGTAAAAACCACAAGGAATTTTCTAATTCTTGTCGAATTTTAAATAATATACAAATGAAATGTTTACCAAATAGCTGGAGGTGTAAGAAATGTCTATCATGGATTTGATTGAAAAAGGGAAGAAAAACCGTCAAAAGAAGGTCCGAGAAAAAGCATTGAAAAATGTGGCCATCGGAGCAGCAATTGGTACGACCATTGGGGCAGCTGTTGGCGTGTTATTAGCACCTAAGTCTGGTAAAGAAAATCGAGAAGATATTATGAATGCCGCTAAGGAACTTCCAGAAAAGGCAAAAGAAATTGTTGAAAAGACCAAGGAAAAAGTTGAGGAAGTTAAGGAAAAAATTAGAGAACGCAAGACCAAAGGGATGGAAGAACAAGAAGTCGAGTTATAATAGAGCCACGAGAAGTAAAGAGAGCGGCCGGGCAGTAATGCTCGGCCGCTCGTTAATAAATGTAGCAGAAAGAAGGGGAAAAGATGTATATTTCGCTCTATGATCTAGGATTGTTTATTATATTTATGGTTATCCTTATTGTAAGTGGTTATTTCATTGCTGTTTTACATCGAGCCTTTTGTGTCCTTGGCTATGTTCGAGAGATCCTTGGTTCCCGCGGGGAGGATATTCATCAAATCATTGCCGGCTTACCAGAAGCCTTAGCAAATATCAATAAACTCTCTATAAGTTTGAAAGCAATTGCAGATCAAGCAAATGGCACATTTGATTCTTTGCAGACTAATTTAACGGATACCGTGGATGACTTACGTGATGGCGTAGAAACCTTCATGGTGTATGCTAAGGTTCTAGCTGAGGTCTGCAGAGCTGTATTTTCAAAATCATAACACCCCAAATGGTATAGGGATAAATAGTACCTACAACATATAGCGTTGTAGGTATTGCTGTCTATAAGGATGGCAGAATGATTGAAAAAGTGAGGTCTATTTTTCATGGATGAAAAACAGTTATTAGAGCATGGTTTTAGTAGGGAAATCGTAAAGGCATTACATAGATTAGGGTATGAAAGCCTCACAAAGGTTCAAGAAAGAGTAATACCCTTAGTATTGATTGAAAAAGATATTATTGTTAGCTCCCAAACGGGCAGCGGCAAGACAGCCGCTTTTGCAATTCCCTTATGTGAAAAGATTGTATTGGAGCAAAAGACGCCTCAAGTGTTAGTGCTGACACCTACTCGAGAATTGGCTGTGCAAATAAAAGAAGATATTGGAAGTATTGGAAGATACAAAAGAATACGCTGCGCTGCTCTTTATGGTCGGCAGCCGATGGAGGGGCAGAAAAGAGAACTAAAACAACGAGTACATGTCATTGTAGGTACGCCAGGGAGAACCTTTGATCATATTGAACGTAATAATGTAAACTTAGCAGATATTAAATATTTCATTATTGACGAAGCGGATAAAATGCTAGATATGGGTTTTATAGAGCAGGTAGAAGCCATTAGTAAAATGCTACCGAAAAATAGGGTGACTATGGTGTTTTCGGCAACGATGCCAGATGAAATCACACATATCTGTAATCAATATATGATTCGTCCCATAAAAATAGAGGTTGAGGCAGAAGAGCAAGAGGGAGGACATATTGAGCAATGTTATTATGAAGCAGAAGAAAGGGATAAAACCGATCTTCTGAATAACATTATATATAAGGTTCTACCAGAGAGCGGTATTGTATTTTGCAATACAAGAGAAAGGGTAGATACTTTATTTGAAAAAATGGAAAGAGAAGGGTTTTCCTGCGGAAAGCTACATGGGGGAATGGAGCAGCGGGATCGTTTGCACGCCATCCAAAGCTTTAAACAAGGGGAGTTTGCATTTCTCATAGCCACTGACGTAGTAGCACGAGGAATTCATATTGATAAAGTTGCTCTTATCATCAATTATGACTTCCCCTTAGATAATGAAAGCTATGTCCATCGCATTGGCAGGACTGGGCGAGCGGGGAATTCTGGAACGGCCATAACCCTTCTAACCATAGATGAACTTGAAAAGCTAGAGGACATAGAAGAATACGTTCATTATAAGATTCCCAAGGGAGAACTTCCTACACAGGAAGAAATTGATAGGGGTAAGGCCAGCCTTGCCAAAAAGAAGGAAAGTGAACCCATTTTGAAAGCTGATAAAAATGCAGCTTTGAATCAAGAGATTACTAGAATTCGCATTTCGGGTGGTAAGAAGACAAAAATGAGACCAGGAGATATACTTGGCGCTATTAGCAGTATTCCAGGCCTTAAAGGAGAAAATATTGGCATTATTGATATTCAAGCCACTTGTTCCTATGTTGAAATACTAGGGGGCAAAGGACAAGTCGTTTTAAATGCACTTGAGAATACAAAGATAAAAGGTAAGATATATTCGGTAAAGAAAGTCAGCATTGGCAATATGCATTAGGATAACATTCGAGTAAAAAAATAATAAAGGCTTTGAACCATAGGAGTATGGTCCAAAGCCTTTATTGTTATTTGCCAGAGCGAGCCATTAAATTGGAAACTTTGTTAGCAAAGGCAATTGGATCCTCAGGAAGAATACCTTCAATTAATAATGCCTGAACATATAATAATTCACAATAGTCCTTGAAGGCTTCGGAATCAGGAGCTGTTTGATGTAGATTTTGTAAGGTAGTAAATAGGTCGTGATTTGGGTTTATTTCTAAAATACGGCTAGCTTTGTACATGCTTTGATTCATTTCCGATAGGATTTGTTCCATAGAAAGACTGATACCCTTATCGTCACTCACAAGGCAAACTGCGCTGGATTTAAGACGGTTACTGATCTTCACATCGGCAATTTTACCTTTTAACAGCTCTTTGATTGCCTGGATTAAAGATTCATTTTCTTTATAGATGTTTTCCGTATTCTTTTTAGCTTCAGGAGTATCAATATCATCTAATTTCAAATCACCGCGACTAATGGACTGGAATTTTTTCTCGTTATATTCCTTCAAAGCATCGATGGTAAATTCATCTACTTGATCAAAGAGATATAGCACTTCAATATTTTTCTCGCGTAACAGTTCCATTTGTGGTAAACGCTCTACAGAGGCTTGGTCCTTACCTGTTGCATAATAAATGACCGTTTGATTTTCTGGCATCCGTTTTATGTAATCGTCAAGGGTTGTTAAAGTCTCTGGGGAGTGGGAAGAGGAGAATAATAATAAATCCTTTAACTTATCTCGGCTGGAAAAATCCGTATAGGCGCCAATTTTAAGAGCCCGACCAAATTCTTTCCAGAACTTTTCATATTTAGGGCGATCTTTTGTAAGGAGACTTTCTAAGGTTTTTAAGACACTTTTTTCAAGATTTTTACCAATTAATTTTAATTGAGTGCTATGTTGAAGGATCTCTCGAGAAATATTGAGGGAGAAATCTGGAGAATCTACTAAGCCACGCACAAACCGTAGATATTCAGGGAGCAGATCCTGGCAGTTATCCATGATAAATACATGCTTGGAATAAAGTCTAATACCAGAAGTGGATTTTTGGCTGTAGAAATCATAAGGGGCACGAGAAGGAATAAATAACAAGGTAGTATATTCAACCGTACCTTCTGCTTTGGAATGAATCAACTCCATTGGTTCTTCCCAGTCGTGGAAAAGATCTTTATAGAAAAGTTGATATTCTTCCTTGGTAATTTCATTTTTATTTCTCGTCCATAGTGGGGTCATGGAGTTAAGGGTGCGAACTTCTACTACTTGTGTGGCAGGTGCGTCTTCTATTACTTTACCTTCCGCGTCTAGAGGTTTTTCTTCTTTTATGAAGTTCATTTTGATGGGGTAGCGGATATAATCGGAATATTTTTTAACAAGATTTTCAATAGTATAGCTTTCTAAGAAGTTCTCATCAGGACGGCCAGCAGTACGGAAATCTTCATTAAGAGTGATAATAATGGTAGTGCCGCGTTTTTCTTTCTCGCATTCTTCAATGGTATAGGTTCCATCGCCGGCTGATTGCCATTTGACACCTTTTTCCATACCAGGGGCACGAGTAATTAAGGTAACTTTATCAGAAATCATAAAGGCCGAATAAAATCCTACGCCAAATTGTCCGATTAATTCATTGTCATTATTTGTTTCTTTTTCTTTTAGCTTTTCTAGAAAAGATTTTGTTCCTGATTTGGCAATGGTTCCGATATTTTCAACAACTTCCTCATAGGTCATACCAATACCGTTATCGGAAATAGTGAGAGTATGAGTATTCTCATCAGGAACAATAAAAATTTCAAAGTTAGAGTCCCCTTCTAGTAAGTCGTGGTTTGTTAGGGATTCAAAGCGGAGCTTGTCAATGGCATCAGAAGCATTAGAGATAAGCTCACGTAAAAAGATTTCCTTATTGGTATAAATGGAGTGAATCATCAAATCTAAAAGTTGTTTGGTTTCCGCTTGAAACTCGCGGGTTTCCTTAGTGATTGTTTGCGTCATAGCTTGATTCTCCTTTTTAGTAAGTAAATTCTTTTCTAACAAATTATTGTTAGCACTCTCGTTGTTCGAGTGCTAACTTTGTTTATATAATACATTGAATTTCAAAGGAAATCAATCTTTTTTGTAGCAAAAATTTCAAGAAAGGGTTAGATTCAGATGGTTAGGGGTGAGGAAAGCAGCCCTTGTTTTTACAAGGGCTGCTAGGAAAGAACATTGTAGGAAGGTTAGTAAGGTTAAAAACTAGGAACAGTCGCTAGTATCAAAAATCCGGGGAAATAAAAGAATATAGAGGCTGACAATCAAAATCAGAAACCAGATATTTCTATTGCCATCATTAAAAAACATACTAGTTCCTCCTTTCAAAGTGTTTTTTAATAGATAACTTAGGTATAATATCTTATTCAGAAGATGATGATTTTGATACTATCTTACTTACTGATCTTCTAAGAGGGACAGGATTTTTGGTGTACAGCGCTTGCCGCCGCAGGGACCTGAGCCTGCTCCAGTGGTACGTTGGACTTTTTCTAAAGTAGTTGCTCCGCTGGCAATGGCTTTTTTAATGGAAGCTCTGTTAATTGCTTTACAGATACATACTTTTGTTAATTTGTCTAAGATTTCTTGATTCAATTCTTCACTGATAAGAATACCTCCTTATTATTTGCTATATTTCCATAAATACAGAAGGATATGACCTTATAAAAAATATAATCGTATTATAAAGAGTATATTGTAGAAACAATGGTAAAATCCTGCAAACGTGAGGAGTATAGTTTCAAAGGTCAAATGTGATGATGTAGGGCATCGTTGAGTAGTGTGCAAAGTATTTCTAGGGCCTTTGGTAAATCCACATCCGTAAGGTTAGTCCAGCAAATCCGCAGGTGGTTGGTTTCCGGCTCTCCCGGATAGAAAATGGAGCCAGGGAGAAAATGTATCCCTCGGCGATGAGCTTCTGGAATTAAGGAATCTGTATGGATGCCCAGAGGCATGGAGAGCCATAGATGCAGTCCTGCAGATTGTTTGGGGCGAAGAATGCGAGGATCAAGAAGACGATCTAGAGTATGAAGAACCATAGTGCGGCGGGTATCGAGTAAAGCGTTCATCTTGTGAATGGAGCGAAGGAGTTGGGGATTTTGGAAAAAAGGAATAAGTGATTTTTGTAACCAAAGAGGAGAACCTAGGTCTGCGATGGACTTTGCAGCCAATAAGCGATTATAAATACTACCCTCTGCAGCCAGTAAACCCAGCCGCATACCGGGAAAGAGAAATTTACTAAATCCTTTTAGATAGATAACTCGTCCATCCGTGTCGAGGGTTTTTAAAGGTGGCGGTAAGATGGCGTTCTTTATACGATTGATTTCCAGCTCTCGATGGGGCTCATCTTCTAAAATAAGAACATTATGCTGTCGGGCAAAATGTAATAAATCTTGGCGGCGGGATAAGGACATGATGGCTCCTGTAGGGTTTTGCCCAGTAGGTACAGTATAAATCCCTTTAAAACGGATATGAGATGACAAGTCTTCTAAGATATCCACTCGTATACCATTACTATCAACGGGGATTGGATGCAGGTTGACATGGGATAAACGAAAGGCATCAATAGCGCCAGAAAAACAAGGGGTTTCTACGGCTATGGTGTCACCAGGACCAAGAAAAGTTCTGGCAAATAAATCAATGCCTTGCTGAGTACCATTAGTGACGATTAATTGATGGGGATTAAGATCAATCGACAATAATTTTAAATATTCTACTAAGGCAAGTATAAAATCCCAATCTCCTTGAAAATTAGCATATTGCCCTAGACAAGTAGGGGAGGTCTCAAGTGCTTTGCGAATTGAAGCTTGAATCAAAGTCATTGGGAGGAGAGAGTGATGCACACATGCGGATGCTAAGTCTAGTATGGTTGAGGGTAACCTTACGGAGCTTTGACTCCAAAAGCTAGCGCGTGGAAGATAATCCGGGATAGAAAGCTGCCAATCAAAGGTCGGGGGTGGATTGGTATCAGTAATATTACTTTGTATATGGCGTACAAAAGTTCCTTTTCCAGGAATGCTCTCTGTTAGATGACTATGATCAAGCATTCTATAAACATGATGAGCTGTTACCAAACTAACCTGTAATTCTTTGGCAAGTTCCCGTACGGATGGCAGTTTGAAATCCGGTTCTAGTAAGCCAGAACGAATACGCTGAGAAATTTCCAAATAAATTTGCTGACGGATGGAAACCGTATTGTTACGATTAATAGAAATTTTCATAAGCCCTCCAACTGTTATAGGTGTTCCTTGACTGTTATAGTAAAATAATGGTTTTATAAGGCTAGTATACAGGAATGTTATATAACAGAAAAGAGGGAAAATGTATGTATATCGTATATGGTTTAATGTGTTTGATCTTTGGCACTACTTTTTTAGCTATTAAAATCGGCATTGATGCAGGGGCTCCTCCCTTTCTTTTCGCTGGGGCGCGATTTTTCTTGGCGGGTATTATCTTATTAGTTGCCGTTAAATTGATGAAGGGGAAAATTGGTTTACCAGCGGGCATGATCAAAGATGTTATTCTTGTTGGACTCTTTATGACGGCGATTATGTTTGGCTGTTTATATTGGGGAGAAGGATATATTTCATCAAGTATTGCCGCGTTATTGGCAGCCACTACACCCATTATGATTTCCATTGTGGAATGGATGCAAGGTATTCGTGAAAGTATTTGGATAAAAGGCTGCGGCTTACTGATTTCCTTTGTAGGAGTAACAATGGCAGTTCTTCCAGCACTCGGAATGGATGTAACGATAGAAGCTATCGTAGCTGTATTTGTTATACTTATTGCGGAAGCAGGCTGTGTGTATGGAACCATGCTATCAAAAAAAATATTAGCGACTGGCTTAAGTTCCTTTGTACTGAATGGCTGGCAGATGGTAGTCGGTGGAATGTTATTAGTGATTTTATCCTTATTCACCGAGGGAGCAGCAGTCGCTATGAATGTAAAAATTTGGTTATCATGGACCTATCTTGTAGTGTTTGGATCACTTGTTGGCCATGGCTCTTATTATTGGTTGGTCCATCGGGCAGGTCCACTGTTGCCATCAACATGGTCCTATATTTCACCTGTTATAGCCCAATTTATTGGATATTACGTTCTTTCTGAATATTTATCAGGCTATTCATTTATTGGACTAAGTTTAGTGCTCTGGGGGGTATTCTTAGTGAGCAGGGCAACTGTACTGGAAGATTGGATAAAAAAACAACTGCAAGGGTTAGCTGCTTCCTACGTAAAAGATAATACTTTAGAAGAATAAAGAATGCAGCAGGATTCTATTTGTTTTGGCAGAACATAATCAAGATAATTTATAAATAGAAAGGATCTTGTTTATGCTACAGGAACTTTCTTATGAAGTACAGACAATGCAGTGAGGTGCAACTTGCCGTTGAGTGGGTAGCTGTAGAGGGGCGGAATCCAGACATTCATGATGCAGAGCTTTTTTATGTAGCAGATTCTCAGGTTTTTTTAGTAGGATTGTTAAATTCCGTGGCAAAAAAGTATAATCTTACCCCGTATTTGAAACAGCACGTATGTATACCCAGGAAATACCGTCTATTGATCTAGAAGAAGTATTTGGGATAACATCTTGAATTAGGCTAATTATAAAGATATATCATCCTAAAGGACGTGAAAAATAATGATTTTTAAAGAAGTTAGGAAAGCGGAGAGACAGATCAGTAAGGCTGCCGCATTTGAAATATTGACTGCTTGTGAATATGGGATTCTATCTACGGTTGGCGAAAATGGTTATGCTTATGGAGTGCCTTTGAGTTACGTGTATAGGAATGAACTACTGTATTTTCATTGTGGAATGGACGGTCATAAATTAGATAATATTAAATTCAATGACAAGGCATCTTTTTGTGTGGTGGGAAATACTGAAATATTGCCTGAAAAATTTAGCACGAAATATGAAAGTGTTATTGTGTTTGGTCTTGTAAAAGAAGTAGAAGGGGAAGAAAGAGAGCAAGCATTGCTTGGGCTGATTAAAAAATATTCACATAATTATCTGGAACAAGGAAAAGAGTATATTAAAAGGGCTCAATATAAAGCAAAGGTTATGAAGCTATGCATAGAATATATTACGGGAAAAGCTAGAAAATAGTTTTTTTCACAACCTGTTTATGGAAAATAATTCATCCTTAAAAACGTTAATATATTATGTAGTTTTGTGGTATCATAGGATTAGAATAAAGAAAAAGGTAGTTCCTTATTGTACAAAGAAGGGATAGGCAAAGTGATGAATATTGATATCGCATTATTACCAAAAGAAATTGCTGAGATGGATCTTACCGATAAGGTTTGCATTGTATTAGATATCTTTAGAGCAACAACTTCTATCGTTACTGCAATTGCAAATGGCTGCAAAAGAATTATTCCAGTATTATCAATTGAAGATGCCCAAAAGTTAGCGAAAGAAATAAAACCCGTTTTATTGGCAGGTGAACGGCAGTCAATACCGATTGAAGGCTATAATTTTGGGAATTCACCCTTTGAATTTTCTCAAGATAAGGTGAAGGGTCAAGAAATTATTATGACCACGACTAATGGAACCATTGCTATAAAAGCAACAGAAGGGGCATATCGTACGTTGATTGGCTCTTTTGTAAATGCCCAGGCTGTTTGTAAACAAGCAGAGGAATATAGAAAAGATATTGTAATTGTATGCGCTGGAACAGATGGATATTTCTCCCTAGAAGATACCCTCTGTGCAGGACTGTTAGTGGAGTTATTATCTAGCAAAGGTCAAATGGGGATGAATGACGCGGCTCATGGAGCGTTGCTGATGTATATGAAGGCCAGGGATAATCTAGTTGAGACTGCTGTTCAAGGCCGAAATGGTAAAAGATTATTTGATTTGAATCGCATGGATGATGTAAAGTATTGTTTAAAAAGGAATCTAGTAGAACTTGTTCCTGCATATCAAGATGGAAGTATTCGCGCTAACGTCATATAATGCTATACAACCGCCGCTACAATGCAAATGTAGCGGCGGTTGTTAGTAATTGAAGAAAAGGAACCTATTTTATGCTGAAGGATTTATTCTTATTAGAATTTGCAATGCTGCGTAAGATTTTATGGGCAATATCGGGGCAAGAATGATAAAATTTTTGAAAAGCGATACCTGATAATACTAATATCTCACTGGGAGCAATGGCAATAATATCTTCCCTATGTTTACTGTACTGAGTTAAGCCATTTGCACCAAAGTTTTGTCCAGATAAGGTGTATTCTTTCGTTGGGTTCAGAAGCGTTAAGGATTTTAGTTTGCCAGAAACCAAGATGTCATAGGAATAACTAAAATCTCCTTGGCTAGTGATTAAATCACCTGTAGCACATGGGACAAGGATACCGCAGGAGTGGAGCAATTTTTTTGCCTCTGTATCCGATAAATCATGGAGTAGAGTGATGGCTTTTGTTAGTGGGGAAGGAAAACGGTTACATAAAATAGACCATAATTCTTCTTCTCTAACCACTTGGCTATTAATAATTTGTGAATTTTTCGTGAATTTTTCATGAAACCATTCCACGGCTTGTACATTTACTGTTCCTCTTTTACGTGCAATGCGAAAGAGAGGCGAACGTACCGTGCGCAAATGCTGAATATCGTTGGCAAGGAAGACAATGGGAGTTAATAAGCCATAACCAGGATCAACAAAGTTTTTGCCGTAACGGTGAAAGCCCATTTGTTCGTAGAGACGCAGTAAATACAAATTGCAAGCATTAAAGATAAATTGTACGTGATTATTATAGGAAAGGTCATAACATTTTGCTATCAACAAATAAAGAGCTGGCGAGCTTCGATGGGTGGGAGCAATCATTAATTTGGTAGCAAAGATAAATTTTTGCTCTTTATCTTCCGTATTATAATTTGTAAAAGTATCCAAAGATAAAAAATCTACTATTTCACTGGGAAAGTCTGTAATGGTACCCATATTGAGCCGTGCAGTGCCAATTAATTGTGAACCAATTTTTGCATAAAGCAAAATAGCCCATTCGTCCAGTTCATCGTATAGTAGCTCATTGCTATAGTCCACTCCCTTAATACTCTTAGACATTTCTTCTATATAAGTTTGATAACGGAAATGAAAAATTTCTTTTTTTTCTTCTAGGGTAATAGCGATTCCAATTTGAATTGAGCCTTCGGAAGTTTCGGTTGTAGTGGATATTGTTTTTGAATTGTTGTTTGACATGATAATCTCTCCTTCATAATAATGATTAATTTGAAAATCTATTACTCGAAAGACTACTTCTACATACTGATCACCCCCTTCATTAAGAGATACAAAAAGATTCACTAGAATCCTTGTAATTTGTAATAAAATGCATTAAAAGGTAAAATATATAATTGCAAATAAAAAACCCTTTTCCAGGAGTATTACTTTACTCGCTGAAAAAGGGTTAATAGCATTTGAAGTTTATTGGACTGGCAGATCAAAATAAACAGAAAAGGTTGTTCCTTCATGGCTGGTATTAATTTTTATAGTGGCATGATGTCGATGTGCGATCTGATAACAGATGGGAAGTCCTAAACCGGTGCCAGCATCTTTTGTACTAATAAAAGGTGTACCTATATCGTTAAGTATATGCGAAGGTATTCCTGAACCCTGGTCACTAACGGACAAAACAGCTTTGTTATCTTCTAGGAAGGTGCGAATCGTAAGGGTTCCTCCTAGTGGCATTGCTTCAATACCATTTCGCACAAAATTAAGCAGTACTTGGCGGATTTCATTCTCATCGAGGAGTAAATCAGGAATTGGGGTAAGATCAACAGTTGCATATACTTTTGAAGCAGTAGCATCGGCTTGGAGTAAGGGAAATAATGCTTGGACAATATGATTTAACGAAGATTTTTTTAAACTAACTAGTTTTTCTCGGGATAGGGAAAGGTATTCGCGGATTATGGCATTAGCTCGGTCAATTTCTTCAATCATTAGTGTAAATTTATCTTTATCAGTCTGATACTTTTCCTTTCGCCCTAGAACTTGTAGGTAGCCCCGCACGGTGGTTAAGGGATTTCGAATTTCATGGGCTACACTTGCCGCCATATTACCTACAGTATTCACCCGATCAAAGGTTATGGCCATTTGTTCCAAACTTTTCCGTACGGTAATATCGCGAATAGTACCTTGTATTGCGGTAAGATCACCTTTCTCATTATAAATAGGGACACTATTTTGCTCAATCCATAGGGTGGTCTGATCTTTGCGAACTAGGCGCAAGGTCAGTGGAATTTCAATAGAACGAGGTAACGTGTTAATGAAATCTTCAAGAATGTATTGATCATCAGGATGAATTAAACTTAATAATAAATAATTATTGGCATAGTATTCCTCAGGGGAATAACCTGTGAGTGTTATAACAGATGGACTTACATAGTCAATTTTACTTTTCGGCAACAGTTGATAAGAATAGATTACATCAATGGAGTTTTCCGCCAATAGGCGATAGTGGGCTTCCTTATTTAGCAAATCAATTCGGCTTTTTTCAAAGTAGACCATTAAAGTACCAATCGTGATGGTCAGACGCAATAATCCACCGATTACATAACCCCAGGGAGCAAACCAGGAGTCAATCGTAAGAGGTAAAGTTAAGCTGAGGAGGCTCCATAGAATAAAAGCATGGCCTGTAATTAGACGGCCAATTCCACGAAGTTCTAAATGAAGTATAAAACTTAAGCCAATCCATATGCCTGCAAAGGAACCGAAGAAGAGGGGAAGCAATAATTTTGGAGCTAAGGAGGAAGAGAAGAGGTTTAATGCAATGCTTAGGATGGCGGAAATGACAGCACTAGATAGCCAATATTTATTAAGGGGCTTATTAATAAGGATAGAAGTACCCCACATAAAGAATAAAGCACTGAAGATGAATGTCATTTGATAGAATGTCATACCTAAAAAGGACTGTTTCCAAGGAAGTAATCCAGAATCGAAAAGCAAAAATCGTGAGAGAAGGATGAGCCAACTAATGATCCATATACCCATGAAGCGTTCCCGATACAGTAGATATAGGTATATATAAATGAGAACGATGGAAACCGTACCAATCAATGATCCTATTAGTGATAGAAAAAAATAATCCATAAATACTCCTACAAAAGTTAAGTTAATACATATAGCTCAATTGTTCGACAAAAAATACAAAATTTCCTTCTTTATGGAAATTTTAGTATTCCATATAATCATACCATGAGACATGGAGCAACAACAGGTGAAGTGATTTATTTTTAATAAATCACTTCACCTGTTGTTTTTTTGAGATTGCTTTTTCCATGAAACAAGACTATATGGTGCATTGTAATCAATCTGTTTCCTCAAGTATTGGCTCATGCGTCAATTGGAATAATGCAGCCGTAAATTCTGCTACATGCTCTTTTTCTTCGTTCATGAGTTCACAGAAAAGCTCTTTTACCCGTTGATCTTTAGCTTGATTCATATATTGCTGATACTTATTTATGGCATGAAGTTCATCTTGTATTGCCTTGGTAAGACAACGTATTGCTGATAGATCTTTTTTATTAGGGACAGGTACCTGTACGTCTTCTTTCTCAAGGATATCTTTGGGACATAACCACTTGGAATTGCAGATTTTTCTTCTCATTACCAGAATATCTAAGTTTTCTTCTTCAAACATTTGTGCTTGCACAGGATCGAATAAGGATATAAACCTCATAGTCTCCACATAATGCTGCATTTCATCTTCCGTTACATCTAGGAAAAGTTCATCAAAACACGTTTCTAAGGCGCAGGATAAATAATCTGCAATTGCTCCCCGTTCATCTGCCGCAGCATCTCTAAGCAAATATAAGTCAGGATGATTTGGGCACTCATCCATAGTATTCGTGCATGAAGGGGGACAGGCATGAGGATTTTTGGATGGATAATAATTGTTTTTAGGCACAGGTATTCCTCCTTTATTTCTGTTACTATATGCTATGAAATAGGAGACTTAAAAGTGTATCATTTGTAGGCAAAGCATTTGTTGATCAGCTTTTATTACAAGGTATTGTGCCGCACATTGTTTCGTGGAGCCGTGTAGTAGATTCTTCGGGAAAGTTAATTGCGGTACCGAATTCTCAGTTATCAGGAGCATTAAGAACAATTTATAATAAAGATTAAGAATCGGGAAAATAGGTAACAAAAAAAAGGTGGATTAATCCACCTTTTTGCTATTTTTATTTTGATTTTTTTGTGCTTGTTTGGCAGTGAAAAACTTTGTAGTTTTAGTTGCTTTGATCATGTTTTTATAGCTGTCTTTATCAGAGATTTTCCCCATCTAATCACCCCCATCTATAGAGTATTTCCTTAAAGTATTTGATTCATTTATAAAGTTGCTGTGAAGTTTAGTTCATAGACATACTCTGTTACTATACTACGATATGGGCAAGGGTGCTAGTTTTATTTATGAAAAAGAATATAGCTAGGATTTTTCCTCGAGGAAAGTGGAACTAGGAATTGTCGTAAAGGGTAATTTTTTTAATAGCTCATCCATTACCTCATCAATGGCGGAGAGTAAGCCGCTATTTGCATTCAATGGTACGGTAGTGCATTTTTCAGCTTTCATTACGTAAAATTTATTATCTTGTACAGAGTAGGCATAAATGATTAATAAAACATGGATATTTTCAATTGTTTCATCATTGTTATTCCACAAGAAAAAAGAATGTTGCAGGTCGGATCGGGCCTTTACGATTTCTGCTGCAAGCATAATATCTGCAGATAGTGGCTTTGCTATAAGCGATAAATTGCTTTGCTCAGAAAATCTAAGAGTATTGCTAGTAGCAGCTACTGAGATTGCAGACGCAATCTCAGTGTCAGGGATAAATTCATAAAAAGGAAATCTCAGCTTTCTATGTATCTTATACTCAATTAAGCGCATTGCTTCCGTATTTTCTATATTTGCAGTATTTATAATGGGGAGGAGAGTTACTTTATATTTAGGGAAGGCCGAAACTGAATTTGGTAATGTAAGGATAACTAAAAAAAATATGACTAGGAGTAGATAAAATTTCAAGAAACGCATACAACAATACTCTCCTATGCATTAATAACTACTATAACTGTAACATATTTAAAATATAATGGCAAAATTGCCACAGAAAAAGAGGAATATATGAAATAGGACACTCACTTCTATACTAATAGGGTGAGTGTTTTAATATAATACAGGAGAATAAGGGAAATCAGCTTCGTCAATATAAGTCAGATAGAAGGAATGATTAAGAAAGGGTGAATGGATAAAAGTACAAAAGAGGAGAGTGAATTATGAAGTGGTTGAGGAACATGAAATTTTATGAGAAACTATTAGTTCTTATTGTGGTGGCAGTGATCTCTTTAGGAATAGTAGGGTTTACAGGATATTATTATTTATTAAAGGCCAACGAGGATATGAATACTATGTATAAAGAGCGGTTACTGCCTGTTCAATGGTTGAATGAAAATCGTAATCAATCCAGAGCCATTGAAGCGGATCTTTTTCAGTTAATGATCACAACGGATTATAATGAAAATACAAGATTAAAACAAGATATAGAAAAAAGGATAGAAGCCTTTGGGGAAAATCTCGCTATGTATGAAAAAGGCAAATTACAGCCTCTTGAACAGAAAATACTAAAAGAACTGCATAATAATCTAGATTATTATGCAGAAGGAAGAAAAGAGGTTATAGATCTTGGACTGCAAAATAAAAATACAGAAGCTTATAATGCTTACAATCAAAAAGTAAGAGTCTATAGCGAAGCTTTTCATAATAGTTTAAGGCAGCTAGCCGATTATAATGCCAAAGCTGCTAATAAAATTAGCACAGATAATCAAGAGGATTTTAATAAAGCGATGTGGATATTTAATGTAAGTATTTTATTATCAGTGGTACTGGTACTGGGGTTGGGGTGGATGATTACTAGATATATGACAGCATCTTTTAACTCAATCAATAGACGCCTTACGATTATGGCGGAAGGGGATTTTTCAAAGCCTATACTAAGGGAGTTTATGGAAAGAAAAGATGAATTTGGAGCATCGGGAAAATGCTTTAATGCACTAAATATAAATATGCAAAATTTAATAGCACATCTAGCCAATACCATTGAGCAATTGGCAGCTTCCTCAGAAGAATTGACTGCCAGTGCGGAACAATCGGCCCAAGCAGCCAATCAAGTGGCAGAGGCGATTACACAAGTAGCACAAGGGGCAGAAAAACAACTTGATTTGGTTAATTCTTCCACAAGTGTAGTGGATCAAATGTCACAAGGTATTGAACAGGTAGCAAAAAATGCTCAGATGGTATCGCTTGTAGCAGAAAAAACAGCGAATGCAGCAAGTGATGGCAGGAGAACTATAGAAAAAGCAGTGGAACAAATGGTTGTTATTGAGGGGAAAACAAGTGAGACCGCTGGCGTGATTGCTGAGTTAGAAGGTAAATCTCAAGAAATTGGTCAAATTATTGAGGTCATTGCTAGTATTGCAGGGCAAACCAATTTATTAGCATTAAATGCAGCCATTGAAGCAGCCCGAGCAGGGGAACAGGGGCGTGGATTTGCCGTGGTGGCGGAGGAAGTTCGTAAGTTGGCGGAGCAATCTGGGGAAGCAGCCAAGAGGATTGCAAATTTAATTGGTGAAGTCCAACAAAAAACCACCAATGCGGTGCATTACATGACCCAAGGCAGAAAAGAAGTGAGTACGGGTACGCAAGTGGTCAATGTTGCTGGGGAAAATTTCTATGAAATAATGTGCATGATTCAGCAAATGTCCAATCAAATGCATGAAATTTCTGCTGCTAGTGAAGAAATAACCAGTGGAAGTCAACAAGTAGTAAGTGCTGTAGGAGAAATTGATAAGGAGAGTCGCAGTTCAGCAGAACAAGCTCAAACGGTATCGGCAGCTACCCAAGAACAATTGGCATCTATGGAAGAGATTGCTTCTGCCAGCCGCACTCTATCTGCTATGGCTGAAGAATTACGGGTCGAAATTGAAAAATTCAAGGTTTAGATAGGATGTTATTTGAAAATCCTTCCTAATAACGGTATTAATTTTTTTTCAAATATGACGATACATATAATAAGAGAGACGAGTTTTTAAAAGATAGGGGAGGATTGTTTTTATGGCTATTAATCCAATTTCAATACAAACACAGAGTGTAGTAAGCAATTCAGCAAATGTTTCCAATGCTAAAAATGCCAGTGCACCTGCCGCTGATACGAAAGAAATAGCTTCAAATGAAGAAGCTGCCGTTTATAAAAAATCAGATGAAACAGCTGCTAGCTCGGCAAAAACCTATACTAAGGATACCGTTAAATTAAGTGAAATTAACAAGCAAGTTGAAATGAAGCTAGCTTCTTTACGTGGAGCCGTAGAAAATCTATTCAATATGCAGAGTGTAAAAACAGGTGAGGCAAATGGACTAAATTATGATCAAATTATGGAAAAATACGATGGAAAACTGAAAGAGTTTTATCAGAATTTAAAAGTAGACGATTCAACTCGTTTAACTGCACAGCAGGAGATTTCGGAGGATGGTTTTTGGGGTGTAAAACAGACCTCTGAAAGGGCGATTGAGTTTGCAAAAGCTCTGTCAGGCGGAGACCCATCAAAGATAGCGTTGTTAAAAAATAGTATCGAGGAAGCTTATAAAGCCGCCGAAAAAGCATGGGGTGGGGAATTGCCCGAAATATCCAGACAAACACAAGAAGCTACCTTAAAAGGCCTTGATGACTGGGCTAAGGAAGCTGCAGGCAGTCAATAAATAATAGTGGAAACGAGTAAAAGAGACCTATTTTTGGTCTCTTTTACTTTATTTCATATAAGATAAAACTTGCTTCAAGGTCTTTTCCATTAATTCTTGGACACCCTGGAAATTCATAGATGGGACGTAGTAAGTTTCGAGTTGATCATGGAGCTGTTTTGACTTTTTAAGACATGCTATGGACTTTGCCCATAGTTCCCAGAAGGTTTCTTGATTGTAGAGGATGTCTTCTTGAAACTTTTCGATGGTAGCGGGGTTCAAATAATCATTCATATTCACAGAAGTTATGGGAGGTGTTTTCACTGATTTATATACATGAGGCATGATGGAAGTGGTTACTGCTGTATCCAATTCAGGGATAAGGACATGCTCAGGCTTTTCAGGATCAAGTGGGCAATAATACACTTCAACATTAAAGCCCGTAGTTACAGCATTATCAATGACTTTTTGAATAATTGTACTTTTGCCTGTACCTGGATCACCATTTATCACATGACATTTCCCTACGTACCAAACGGAAGAATCTAAAAAGTTCACTGCCCCATCAGGTGTTATGGCGGAAGCGAAGAGCTTTCGCACTTTTCCCGATCCTACCTTTTTGGGGTTAACAAATATTTTGGATACCAATTCATATGCAACTTGGTTTGCCTTTGTAATATCAAGCGCTCCAGTATTTATGGCAGCAAAATCATCATAAATAAATTTGGCAGCCTTAAGGTATCGGTAGGCCCGTTGATAATTGCTACTTATTTCGGCAGTGCAGTTTATGATATTGGCTTTATGTGCTGCGATGCCTTTTTCATTCCAATATTCACCAAGATTCAAAATTTCATCTACACAACCAGGGTGTTTGGGGTCTACAATATGGGGTGCGGTACCGTCGATAAAGGCCACTCCCAGCTTAGGTATGACCACACCATCCAAGGAATTATTATCACTAGAGCAATGATGAAACTCGGCATCATAACCTTGCGCTACCAACGCTTCACCGATCCTACGCATGAAAGTCGACTTGCCGGTACCAGGTCCTCCTTTTAGAATGAATATGCGATTTGCATCAGTTGAGATTATGTAGTTGTAATAAGAAAAGAAACCCTGTGGTGTATTTCCTCCTGGAAATAGGTGCCTTATTTTTGCCGTTTCCATGGTCTTACCTCCTAATCAATAGCTTTACCATATTTCGATATATGATATGACTAAGGTTGGGAATTTGCGTCTATTATTTTAATGTTTTTAGAGAATAAGTAAATATAAATAGACTTCTTATAGTTACTGCATTGAAGGATTAATCAATGGCATGTTAAAATATGTAATACATAAGCGTTAGTCGCGACGGGGGCGGCAGAAATCATTTAGGGGAGGAAAAATGGTAAAAAATTGTCGTGTTGGTATACTACTGTTTGATGAGGTGGAAGTATTAGATTTTGCAGGCCCATTTGAGGTTTTTTCCATCGCTTCTATTCCAGATCAATTGGAAAAGCCATTTTTAGTAGAAACAGTATCACAATTGGGAAATTTGATAAGGGCTCGAAATGGCTTAATGGTGCAACCCCAGTATAGTTTTGATAATGCACCTGATTTCGATATTGTTATTGTTCCTGGCGGATATGGAGCAGAAGAAATCGAAATAAACAATGAAAGGGTAGTTCAATGGATTAAAGAACAAAGAAATAAAGCTCAGTTACTTGCTTCTGTATGTACAGGTGCATTTTTGCTGGCAAAAGCAGGGGTGCTGGATGGCAAAAGAGCTACTACCCATTGGATGGATATTGACCGTCTTGAAAGGGAATTTCCTAATGTAAAAATAAAGAGAAATTGTAAGTTTATTGATGAAGGCTCAATTATTACTTCCGGTGGAATTACTGCTGGAATTAATATGTCCTTCCACATCCTTAAGCGGCTATTAGGTGAAGAGGCTATGAAAACCACGGCAAAGCGTATGGAGTATGATATTCAAATGAATTTCAAAGAAACACATACGATATGAATATTAGATACTTATTGAAAGGGGGCTTATTTCATGTCTATTTCCATTAGTAATACTCAAATATTCAGCCAATCAACTTCTACTACTAGCTCTTCTGGTTCTTCTTTAGAAAAACAAAAGGAGAAAATTGAACAACAAATCAAGGAACTGCAAAAACAAAACTCTGAAGGAAATGAAAAGCAAATTAAAGCTCTGCAACAACAATTGACACAAGTTGAAGCACAAATTGCACAGGAAAGTGCAAATAGTTCTTCCTCTTTTGGAAATTCTTCCAGCAAGCCTGCCTCGCCACCTCCTGCCAAGCCAGAAGTTGGCGAGGCATATAAGGTAGAAATATCTGCACAAGGTTCAACAAAATAAGATAAACATAAGTATCTTTAAATAAGAGTAATCAGAAAGTTTTCTGGTTGCTCTTGTTTTATTTTAGAAAAGATAGTCTTAATGTGGTCATAAAGATCAATTAATGCTTTTGTATTTCGCGAGAGCTTCGATCAATTTTAGCCGATCTTTTTGAGAATTTTACTATCTACGGTAGGAATTTTACAAAAAATAAAGAAATAAATGAAAGACTATAGGGATTTTAAGGGGTGATAGTAATGATTAGACTGTGGATTTTTGTTATTCTATGTGGAGTTTTTTTGCTTACTTCTCCGACAACATGGGCAGCCGAACCAGACGATTTGGCTAATATTCTGCTACAAGCGCATATCGCCAAACAGCCCATCCCTGTTCTCACCGTATCATATAAAGATATGGACTTGACGACTGCATATGCAGTGCAAAAGAGTTATCTAGATAAGCGCCTCCCAGCCGAAGGAATGGCTGGATTTAAGGCTGGATTAACAACGGAGATGGCGCAGAAACGTTTCGGAATTTCTTGCGCGGTAAGTGGCATTCTCTTTGCGTCAGGTGACTACTCTGGTACACTGGTAATTGATAAGTCTGCTTTTCGAATGCCGATGATTGAAACTGAGATCGGTTTTGTGGTGAAAAAAACAATTTCTGCGCCACTGCGTGATATTGATGAGCTTAAGCAATACATCGGTACTGTCATGCCGGCAATAGAGCTGCCTGATCTTGGTTTTGCTGACGTGAAGTCATTGAAGGGCGTCGATCTGGTCGCCGCCAACGTATCAGCGGTTCAATTTATTCGTGGCAGTGAAACAGATATTGAAGAATTCGATTTGGATAAAACGAAAGTTGTGCTTCGGTACAAGGGACAGATCGTTAATCAAGGTTTTGGCGCCGACGTTATGGGAGGACAGTGGGAAGCTGCTCTCTGGCTAGCCAATCAGGTTGTCAGTCAGGGCTGGAAGGTTGAACCCGGGCATGTGCTTCTCACCGGGGCGCTTGGTCAGATGATTCCTGGTAAGCTGGGTAGCTATGAAGCTGATTATGGTGATTTTGGTAAAATAATATTCGAAATTAAGTAACTTTTTCCGTCAGAATGAAACCTTTTATTTAGAAAATTTTTTGTACATACTAAATGCTATTGAAGTATGCAACTTTATTACAAAGGCAAGAGTTAGCGTTTTCTGCTATACTAATCCCTTAATGTTACATGTTGGAAGGAAAAAAGACTTCAATGTTGAATAATGCATATGTATATAGCCCGCTTGTAATAATAGGATTTACAGCACAGAATTATTGTCATAGATCAATTCGAGGAGCATTATGCATGTGCTGACTTTGCAGTTATTAAAGATTGTTGTTAAAAAACATTAAAAAATTTTTTTATTATTATAAAAAGGGAGGATGGTATTAAGTGAGACGTCAAGGTATAATTCTATTGTTTGCGTGTTTTCTATTTTTATCCATGTCAAGTTGCCAGGCGGAAGAACGAAAAGATGAATGGAAAAATCCTGCCTTTAATTTCCGCAACATAAAAACCATATTAGTTAATACATCTATCGATCCCAAAGCAAAGGTTGATGAATTCTATATTCGAAAGCTAGATGCGTTTTATTCCAATGTATTTTTTCAAAAAGGGAAAATATGGGGGAATAATCATTTTCAATTTATTACGCTGAATCAGTTAAAAGATCGAATAAGTAATGCAACTGGGGAAAATATACGACAACTTGAAATGGAAGATCCATCCAAATATAAAGCCGAAATCGATAGATTTACCCCAATCATAGTGGATGGTATCTTAAACATCAAAGTAACATCCTTTGGCTATGATCAACGCTTTGTGCCAGAATCATATTATACTTATACAGAGCAAGTCGAAACCGAAATAGACACTAATTATCAGGATTCAAGCGGTCGCTGGGTACATGGAAAAAAGAAAATCACGACACCTGTAGAGCGAATCAAAATAACACCGGCTCACTATGATACCTACGCAAATGCTGGAATGGATTATATACTGGTTGATATTAAAACCAATGAATCAGTTTGGATGCTGCGTGATATTAGAGAGGCTTTAGGTAAAGACCCAATTGATATGACAGAGCGCATTATTAAGCGGGCAGCAGAGTGTCTTTCGAAGATTTAAGGCTTACAAGGGGTGACTTTACCTATGAGCGATAAGCAATGTAACGAAAACTGTCCTACTGGGCATACTCAATATTTTTTAAAGAAAGATTTACTCGTAAAAGGTGCAAAACCAACCTCACATAAATAATCCTAAAAGCCTAGGAGTATAGGATAGGCAGTCACTAGAATATATTAGGAATTATGAAGTGCTAAGTAATAATAAAAACATTACTTAGCACTTTTATAGTTGACAATAGTTAGATGTCTAACTATAATATAAACATGAGACAAAATAATGCAGTTGCACTAATGAGTAGAATTAGGGAAAAGGCTAACCGTTTTATCG
>Ga0074198_1000262_pt1 | contig 66241 bp, 109 predicted proteins | sample EPASupsiteSAE323_FD_64527 | JGI IMG/M metagenome (GOLD analysis project Ga0074198, IMG submission 64527) | Bioremediated contaminated groundwater from EPA Superfund site, New Mexico - Sample SAE3-23 | ecosystem: Environmental > Aquatic > Deep subsurface > Groundwater > Contaminated ... | reverse complement strand
TGAGGTCATGCGCTTTACAATTCCGAATTTCCATCCCTGGACAAATTATATATCCATCGGAATCAATCCAAGGCCCAGGAGTGGCCTTTTCACATCTTGCGCGGGCCGCCTTCAGATCGAATGCCATCAGATCTCTCCTGAAAATGCAGCAATCGCCTGCTCAATCGTCGGATGTCTCTCGCAAAACTGGCCCTCTCGCCCACGTTTCCAGACGGCGATCCTCAAGCGATTTGGCCCACCCTGCTCAACCTGCACACGGATGCATCTATTATGAGCCAGCAATACCAGTCGGGTCAGGTCGTCCGAGTCGAATGTACTCAGGCATCCGAAGTGACTCATGGCCCATCCGAGGCCGTAGGGCTTCAGTTTTCCAGGGAAATGATGCTCGCCCCGGTAAAAATCTGAGAAGAAAGCCTTGGCTTCCTGCTCGGTGAGTTTGGGAGCGCTCATGCCGTCGCCCTCCTGATGATCTCCTCTGCTTCCGGAATCTCGCCGCGCCTGGCTGCCGCCGTGAGCTGCCAGAGCTGCAGGCACGGTACTTTCTGATCCACACCGAGAACATCCCTGGTGGCGAGCGGATGCTCCACTACACCGGCCTTCTGTAGGAGCTTCAGCATACGGCTGGCCTGATCCGGACCCATGTGCTGCGTCATCTGCACTAGGGTGCTCGATACGGGCTCGACTTCTCTGCCGAGCAGATCCAGGATGCCACGGATATCTACGGCGTCCTGGGCCATCTGGCAGGCTGAGCGTCCGATCATACGCTGCCCTCCGCCCATCGATCGAGCTTAATAACAGGATCTTTTTGGAATGTCTCTAAATTTACGGGCGTGTCTGCTACCCGCTTCTGGGCAATCTGGCAATATTCTTCTGATATCTCAAATGCGATATAGTGTCTGCCAGACCGCCTGCAGGCTATTGCCGTTGTTCCAGATCCGGAAAATGGGTCTAAGATCGTAGCACCTGGATCCGAGCACCATCCAATGAGCATTTCACAAAGTTCGGGATCTTTTTCCGCTGGGTGAAATTCATGCTTCCCATAATACCAGTATTTTGAGATGTGATTATGAGTTGTGTTGGGGATCCGGTGGCCGGTACTTTCTGGACCCCGGACATATGCGATCATATCAACACTTGATCTGAATGGTTTCCCCTGCCCAGGCATCTCTCGATAATGGTATAGCATCTGAGAGACTCTCCAGAAGTTGTAAGTCTGCTGAGTTGGCTTGAATCCGAGTGCAATGGAGGGCGCGGTTTTCCAATCGCACCAAATGAACCCTTCTCCAGATGGCCTCAAGACCCGCAAAATCTCCTTGCACACATCTTTCCACCAATGGTCGAAAAATTGTGAAGATACTTGACTAGATGTGCCGTTGCTGATTCCTCCGGCAAATGCGAATGGGGGATCTGTGATGATTGCGTCAACGGTGCCAGTAGGAATTTCTTTCATCCCCTCTAAGCAATCCCCACAAATAATCTGGTCGATCATGGCCACCACTCCCTGCAGTGAAACAGGCTCCAGTCCTTCGATCCATCGTCCCTGGTGTAGGGCTCCGACCGGGCCCGAATGGCTACGGTGTCCCCTGGCTCGTGGTGGGTTGCGTGCCAATGACCTGCCCGGACCCATAGGTGCTGAGTGACATATTGGCTTTCAGGACCGAGTACGTGGCGCAGTAAAACATCCCCACCCACGGATTTCAATACAAACCGTGCTCGGAAGATGCGCGTCTTCATATGGAGCTCCTTGAGTTTGGTCCTCATTGTGCGGCCTCCTGTACCGGCACCTTCCGGGCTGTTTCTTTCTGCCACAGGGATTCGGCCTGCTGCAAAAGAAGATCGTAGCGAGCCATGACGACCTGACTGACACAGATCTCTTTCATGGTGTCACCGCCGTGATGGTCCATGCAGTCCCATTCCAGAAGGCCGTGAGATTGTCGCCTACGAAAAACAGTGACTGGTTCCCACTCCCACTGGAGCTGCCTGAAATGGATAGCTCCACAGCTCCGGCCTGCATGGTCATCGTCAGAGCGAGCACGGCTGCTATGATGATGGCACCGATTAGCAAGAGGATGTACCATGTCAGCAATGCGGCCCGGCTCTGTGCAGGAGTTAGCTCAGCTTCGTCGAAGTCGTCAGGCTCAAGGAGCTGCAGTTCCCGGTTGGACTCATCTGCTACTGGCATGGGTCGGCCTCCGGAAGCGGCGGGACGCAATCATAGCAGGCCTGTGGGTCGCATTCCTGGCGATCGCAGCAGCGGGAATTGATGCAATGAGAATTCATGGATCATCCCCCATACCAACGAAAACAGCAACCGGATCGCACTTAGATTCCAGCTCGACAATCCGCCTTTTTAGGGCCTCGTTCTCTGCCAAGATGGCATCGAGGGCGTCTGGCTCGCGATCGCATTCAGGCGGAAGTCGAGTCATTCCGGCGATGTATATCTTGGTCTGGCCGTGCCGTATCCGGAGCAGCCTGGCACCCGCAGCGTTCTTCCCCCGCGAGAGGCCGATCTCCAGAGGTGTCGTCTGGTCGAGGTCCCTGATGGCATCCATCAGGATCTCGAAATCGACGATCCCCAACACGAAGCCTTCTTCGTCCATCGCCTCAATGTTCGCGACTTTCTCGACGATTTGGGCCGCGCTTTCTTCTGCCGGAGAGACGCGCACAACGATGTTCCCGATTGTGGAAATGCGCCGATCTCCGACAATGACGGTATCGTTCTGCCTCATTGCAGCCCCTCCTTGGCATCGATTTTTAGTATGAGGAAACGCACCATGAGGCGCTCTTCCATATTGTCGAGACCGCCGAGTGCGGCGCACAGAAGGTGCCGGTAGAAAAGCAGATCGGGCTTCAAACTGGAAATCGCCCCGCAGCCCCATTGTCCGAGGCAGTGGCATACAGTCATATGCTGACCCACCAAGATAGTGAGCTTCTCCTGGAGGCTGTCGTCTACGAGATATTCTCTATCGGAGACTACCACCCGGACCAGGCCACCGCCCACGGCTTCAAGCTGCTCAAGCCAGCCACCCAGTGAGAAGCCATCGGGGAGGATGGGCACCGCGCGGCCCGCAATGTTCGCGGAGTCCGCAGAAAAGGTACTTAAGGGCGCAGCGAGAGACCCACTCATGAGGACGCCTCCGACGAGGAGGTAAGATCCTCCCTTCCCTTTATGGCAGCCTTTCCCTTCGGCGTGATAGTTGCCAGGGAGCGGCCCTTTTCAACAACCCGATCTACAGAAATGTACTTTTGCGCCTCAAGCGCAATTAGGCGGTCGTATAGTGTGCGCTGCTCGCGACAATCGAGAGCAACGGCCATTGCGCTTGATAGCGGCTGTCCGGGGTTCTGATTGATCTCTTCAAGGAGACCAATGTCGATTTCATCTAGCTCAATTTTTGACATCTTTCCTTCCCGAGCCAGGAAGGGCCGCGTAGTCCGCGCTCTCCGCGTAGTCGCAAAGCTCTTATGCTAGCGAAGTGTTGAACTATGCAGCCTGGGTTGATCCTCGTGCCCTGGAAAGCTTCGAGGGGTCTGCCCTGGCTCTCTTATTCTTGCTTTGTGTAATGTTTATTATCACATGTATAAAATCCCACATGACGGCACTTTAGTACCATATATAATTATTATTACTTATGTAGCTCCTCGCATATTATTTTCTTCACGATTGTTCCGATATCCGTCGTTTGCCGGGATATTGCCCCGTTTACATACGTCATAAGTATAGTATCTCGCCTTGCCATGTAATCAACTGCCTCGTTGATTATTTGGGATGCACTCTTACCACTGGCTCTTTCAAGATCTCCCAATAAGTTTAAGGTGGCTTCATCGAGATAGATAGTCATTCGCTTACGTTTTATCCTTTGACCTCCCGAACTTTGTTCGCAGAAAGCAATAATTATACCTTTTTGTTTCATGCAAACAATACTCATATAGGCAATGAAACTATATAAAGTTTTGGTTGGTAGTGGTTGGTTGTAAGTGGTAAGGATAATATACTTAGACAACTCATAGCGATATAATGAATCTTTCAGAGTTGGTTAATCAGCTCGGTGGTGACCGAGAAGTTATGATAATCAAGTCGGTGGAAGTCGATAAGCATGGGCGCATCTATGCGGGCCCGGACCATGCTCGCAAAAGCGGTATTCTGCTGCTCATTGAAATGAAAAAAGGAGATTTAGGCCCATTGCAAGAGCTTCAGGCCTAGATACACCCACATCATCCAAGCATCCACTAGATAGTCATAGCAGAGGCTATCGCGCTCTTTTCGGAAGAACCATATTAAAAAGGCCCCATAAGTCGCGATCGCGGGACTCATGACGACTGTTATCAGGTCTAAAACAATAAGCAACAGTAGAACACCATTGCGGCCAACCAGCACCGGCAAGGTTCGGACGCCTGCCGCACGGTCGCCCACAATATCGCGCAAGTCGAAGATTATTGTATCTATGGCGATCGTCAGAAATGCAAGGACATAAGCCTCGATTGGCCCGGAAATCATACCGGCGTAGCAGATCGCAGAGGCCCCGGCCACTATTACAGTCTTTGCACCCGGAAGATCCTTTGGCCGGAAGCCGCAGATATTCCTGGTGTAGATGAAGCCCGCAGAGCCGAAGACCAAGAGATACGGCACCTTCCAGATATCGACCAGAGCTCCGGTTAGGATCAGTGCCGCTGCATAAGATCCAATTGCTAATATTTGGGCCTCTCTGCGATACTTTGCAAGCCACGCACGGCCAGGCGTGTTTAACAAGTCCTCGGCGGAGTCGCTTACCTTATCGACCAGATAAACGCCAAAGGCAGCGAGCGAGACGGCAAGACCGCAGCGCCAATCAAACGGCAGACCGAGAATGAGCGCAAGGCACGCCAGCCTGAAAAATGAACAGACGGCTATCCAGAGTGAGCTGGTGCTCAGTTTTTCCAAGAATTCTTTTATCGTGTAGATCCCCGCGCAAAGGATCTACTGACTCTTAGATAGCGGTTGCCTTCTTCAGATAGTGATGGAAAAGATCTAATCCCCACGCACGAGCACGTTCGCCGGGGCAGCCCAAATCCGTTGTGGCGTCGTATTCTCCATCTAATCTATATAATCCGAACGATAATACGTCGTCTATAATCGCGAAAGCTACCTTCGCGGTGTCGATTTCATAGAGATGGAAGCTCTCGATCTTCTGCAGGGCTTCGAACGCAGTGGCCGTTTTTGTACGCATTATTTCCAGGATGGGGGAGGTTACTATAAGATGAACTTCTGCGCCGTTTTGGCAGGCAGCTAATGTCGATTCGACGTATCCCGGAAATATAATGGGCGAGACTCCATAGATCTTTTTAGCAGCCGCGAGTTGGTTTATAAAGATCTGCTGTGCCTGGAAGATGCTATCTCCTGAGATGACATGCCCGCCTTCTAGATCACTCAGCCGGGCCATCAAGTGAGACGGGATTTCACTGATGTCATGCTGTGCCCAAAAATCGATATTTGATTCAAGAACTGCCAGGCCATTTGCGGTCTGTTGAAGAATAGAATCCTGGACCAATCCCGCGCCCGTGAGCCGGTAGCTTTCGGCGCACTTTTCGACTATCTGCGCCGCGGCCATTCGATCAATTGCATGTAAGATTGTTGACTGTGACGACCCCAGTTTGCCGGATAGCCCCGCCGCAGACATGGGACCGCTCCGGAGGTATCGCATTATATCCATTCGGACAGGAGATCTTACGATACTACTAATGTCTGACATTTTCTCACATCTTGTCATGACTGCATAAATTCTTTGCGTTCCTGCACTTCCTTCAGCAGGCATACCGGACCGAATCCGGCCTTCATGGATCGCTCGGCTTTGAGTTTCCTGTGGCACCGCAGACAGTAGCGGTGCAGCTCGGCGGGCTGGCTGAGCTGCTGCTGATCGGCGGTCATGCCTCCCTCCGGGTTTCTGTTTTGCATTTTTCACAGTAATATCTCTTGACCGGTTTGCCATCAAACTCACCGTCGTCAATGTAAGCTGCTGGGCCCTTGCACTTCTTGCACGGCACCGCGGGAACCTGGGCCTTATCCGTGCGATCATCGCCTTCTGGATCGTCCCCGGTCGAGATGTTCAGAGCGAGAAGCCAGGCATATTTTCGGCTTTGTGTCTGGGCCTTGCTCAAGGCCTTATCAGAACCGTCATACCCCTGACCGATGCCTTCTGACTCTATTGATGCACCTGTTTCAGAGTCTATGATTAGCAGTCTGCATCTGACCGTGCATAGCTCCCAAATTGCGCCTGTGCTGGTCGTTCTTGGTTGCCTGTCCAGGATTTCCAGATTGCAGACCGTTGCCAGGCCCGCATCACAGAGAGCGGGATTGACGCGCTCAAGAATCGCATCGCTGCTTGCGTACTTGTAGTGTTGCTGCGGATTCTGCTTATCCTTCGGTACCACCGCGCAGGCCTTCATGACCTGGCAGAGCTTCCCGGCCAGCTTGGCCAGGTCGCCGGGATCGCGGGATTGCTCGGAGCTGCATCGGCAGACATGAGGCTCGATGTCTCTGGCAGCTTCCCGGACCTGCTCGACTATGCTGGCATTCCTGGCCCGATCCTGGATGCTGAGCTGTTGAGAAGCGGACATCTCAGAGATCCCCCATATCGATCAGCTCATAGCTGTAGGTCGTCTTCTTCTCAACATACCGCTCCATAGTTTTCTTTCCGACCAGAGCATCCGCCTTGGTCAGTTCGATCTTGCAGACGCTTTTCAGCAGATCGGGAAAGGCGGCTGCGAACTTCTCAGTTAGAACGTTCCTGGCGGTCCGAGATGTCCGGATCATCTTGAGTTTGCCCTCACGGTAGCTGTCGCCCTTCCTCTTGATGGCCTTGAGGAAACTGTCTTCAGAGTAGGGCAGCCCAGGGGCAATCTCAGCCTGCTTCGCGACGAACTCAGCATCTATCGCTGCCTTTTGCTCGCGAAGTAGCTTAATTCCGTAGGCCTCTTCGGCCTCAGAGATCTGCTTCTCGATCTCTGCAGATCTGCGTTTCATGCTCGCCAGCTCCTGCATAGGAGTCATGGCAGGGAATATTAGTTCGGCGTCCATCAGATCATCTCCATCTGATTAATTGCGGCCCAGGCGAGCTGCAGCCGGGCCTCCTGGAGATGGCATGCTGTCTCAAATGCCGCCATCCAGCCACGGTGCCGGGCCTCCGACAATGCGATTTTCAGTTCGGTTGTATTCTGAGGCAATCGAAATGCCATTCAGAAAGCCCCCTGCGGTGCTGGCCGGACCCGCGGCGGCAGGCTGCCGTACTTCACGATGCCTTGTAGTGCGCCGGCCTGGAAGAAGGCCTTCATCTTTTCCTCAGCAGCCAGGGTGGCAGCCACTCTTGCGGGATCGGCGGATGCCTGAAAGCTGGCACGCGCATTAGCGGAGAATTTCTTGGAGTGCATGGCAATTCACTATTCATATCTACTCTTCCCTACTATTTAAGTCTTTTCACTAATAATTCAAAGTTTTAACTATTCCTTCAGAAAAGCGTATATACTTGGAAGATGTAGTAAAGAGCATGAAAGAAATTCCGACAACCCTGAAGGTTGATACGATCGGGCGGGTGATGATTCCAAAAAGCATACGCGACGCTTATGGGATCGCGCCAGGTGATTTGGTAACGATTATGATTTTAGTAGAAGAGAAGACGGAAAAGAAGAGTGAAGGATCAAACCCTTGCGAGGCAGTACCTAGCACTCTTCCAATTCTCGCTTGAGACATGATAGGTGGTACTAACATGTCTACTGATACTAACATAGCTTCGGCTATAAGCATTGCGGACAGCGCGGAGAACGCGGAGCTTGTGGCTCTGCCTGCCACAATGTTCAATGCGCTGCTCACAGAGGTCTGCCGCCTGGCCGAGGTCACAAAAGAGCATGAAGCCAGGCTCGACAAGCACAGCGAATACATAGCAGACTTGCGGTTCAAGGAAGAGCCTGATCCGACGCCCAGCCAGCGCGACCGCAAAGAGGTTTTGATTGCTCTTTTGACAGTCAATCAAGGCAAAATGCTCGCGAAGGATGCACGGCAACGGATGGGGTTGGGCGAAGCAGTTTTCTCAAGATTGCTCGCGACCATGCAGGATAAAATTGAGATTAGGCCGTTTCATGCAGATCGCAAGAGACATGTCTTAATCTTGCGGGCCGCAAAGGGCTGACGATACTTGCCTGCAAGTATCAAGTATCCTCACATTTCTCTTTGAGATTCCATATTTTTCCTTGAATTCGAAGAGATTTATGAGTTTTATTGATATTGATTACTTTGAGATAGAGATAAAATATAGTAAAATATATTATACAAAGTTGATTCTATGAGATATAGTCGGAATACTTGATACTTGACTGCAAGTATCGGCCAAAAGGTTTTTCGTTGGATCTCACGAGTACTACGTTAACTCGGAGGGAAATATTTTGAGTATAGGTGACAAACTGCCTTTGCTTAATAGCAGCAGCAAGTTGTTGAGAATCGTCGGCTATCTCATTTACGGTGCAATCGGGATATTCATCCTACTCATCATATTGGGGCTACTCATAGGACAAAATCACGACACCAAGCCAGGAGATTCCAGCAACAACTCGATCGTTGGCGCCGCTGAATCTGGCAACATAACCGAGAAAATTGTGAAAAATATACTACGATCCCACAACGGCGGACATGAGTACACAATCTCTATGAATGATATGGGCGAGTCAGAGGGCTATAACATTGCCATTATATTGCTGCCCAAAGATGAATGGAGCAGCGAATCATTGGTGAAGAATAGCGCCAATACCTTTACTGAGATATTAAAAGAGCTTTATAAATATCCAGACGTCGGACGCGTTTATATCGCTCAACAGGGAGAATTCACGGACCAATATGGAAATCCGAAGGTAGAGAAGGCTGTTGTTGTCGATATGAGAAGATCTACGGCCAGTAAAATTAATTGGGATAAATTCCCTGATATGGTTTTGCTAGATTACAATGATTTATTCAGCGTTGCCGATAGTTATTCAATCCATCAGGCGATAAGGAAAAATCTAGCTGAGCAGTGATACCGAAGGACTCGCGCCCGGCGCGAGTGCCTCATTCTTCTTTATCTCCTATTGCCCCCTTGCGAAGCGCCTGATCCCGGTAGTGTCACATTGTCCCGGCCATCCTGAGCTGCCAGAAAGACCCACTTGCCTTCGCCCGTGCCCTGGTGGCGAACGGCTGGGAATGGGGCTAAAGGGCCTGTCCGTAAATCATATCACATACCATATATTTCCATAAATGATTTACGGACAACTATATATACCTATGATTTCATTCGTTTTTTTATGCCCCCAAAATCTCGAATGGGAAAAATCCTGGAGATCTCACTACCTACCTCAGAAGTCAAGGAAAAAATTAAGGAAGCCGCAACCGCTCGCGGATGCACGGCTTCGAAATATCTTCTGTCACTTTTCGAGGAAGCCAGCCGCCCACCCCGGCCAAGCAACGGGCCGGAATTGGAACAGCTCAGGACAGAGCTCAACGGCCTGCAGACAACTCTGGAGGCAAAAGACCTCCTGTTACGGCAGCGAGATGCTGAGCTGCGGGCACTTCGAGGCGCTGCATTTGTGCGGCCATCCTGGGGCGCACACATCGATCCAGACATCCTGAAGGCCTTGCGAGCAGGTCCTATCCATGATCACAGGCTCTTAGATCTGCTCGGAGCCGACACTCCAGAGGCCATGCGGGCAATATCCCGCCAGCTCCAGATATTGGAGTCGGAAGGCCTCATATCCAGGGGCACTCATGGATGGAGCTGGAAGAAGTGATCGACCAGTGGGCTGCGGACGCCAGCACTCGCGGCCTGAGTGGCCAGACAATCTACACTTACGCCAAAGGCCTGCGAGGGTTTTCAAAGTTTTTGGGCCGTCCGATCGAGGGCGCGAGCAAGATGGATGTGAGGGCATATGTCGATCTTCAGAGGAAGAACAAGGCCACAACTCGCACCATACGGGGCCGACTGAATGCGTTATCTAGCTTCTACGAATTCCTGATGTTTGAGGGCATCCGCTCGGACAATCCGGTGCAGGAAGTCCGGAAACGATACCTGACGCAATATAAAGCGTCATCAGAAGAGCATACACACAAACTAATTTCTGTGGAAGATATGGCCCGGCTGGTAAACGGCATGATCGACATCCGGAATAAAGCCATGTTGCTCGTCATGGCAAAAACCGGCGTCAGAAGAGGGGAGCTGCTCTCAATGGAGGTCCGGGACATCAATTGGCAGAATCAGAGCATTCTGCTAAAAGAAAAAAGGAAACGAAGCAATCGCATAGTATTTTTCGATGATGAGACTGCTTATGTACTTCGTCGCTGGCTGGAGATTCGCAAGAGCCGTGCACCACGCGATCAATCCCTCTGGATCGATACCTGTGGAAAGAGGATCGGTAGCGGTGCCTTGCGTCATAACATCGAGAAGGCGGCGGTGCTCTGCGGGCTTCACGATCCCGACTCAGATCGGATGGAGGACCATTTCACTTCGCACTGCTGCCGTCACTGGATGGCCACCCACCTGCTGAGGGCAGGCATGAATCGAGACTATGTGAAGTGGCTGCGGGGCGATGTCATGAAGGAGGCGATCGACGTGTATTTCCACATCGATCCTGACGATGTCAGAAAAGCATATCTCGCACATGTGCCGCAGCTTGGTGTATAGAAGATCTCCTGCCCAAAAAGAATAATATGCAGCAGGAGCGAAGAGAGAGGCAGTATGATAATTGCACTTCAAAATTGTTCGCTAGAAATAGCGTATATCGGCACGGCAGAAGAGATACGCAATCAGCAGCTACGAGATGCTGCGGAGACGGCTTGCATCGAGGTGCGCGTGATGGCGGCGAAACTCATGGACTAGATTGAGATTGTTTTTGCCGATGTCCGAGAGCGGTTACTTCGGGCAATCAATGATGTGGGACAAATGCCCACAACGAAAGCCGTCTCGGAAGCGATCTTGAAACTATCGAATCCGTCTAGCCTCTCACCAGCACTTTCCGGACATGCTCTCGCCACGCATCTGCCGAAAGTGTAAGACAGATCTCACAGTCTGCCCCAACGGTTTTGCATTTTTCGTAAGCCAGGCATTCGGGAATAGTCGGTTGCCTGCCCTTTCTGGCGCCCATCTATGTCCCTGGCTCGATCGCCGTGCGGGCGACCAGGATCGTTATCATGTTTGCAGCAGTGGCGTTTGCATTGGTGAAGACCAGGTTGTTCACTGTCGCACCCAGCATGGCAATGTTTCCCGGACCGATTAGCACCAGGGGGCCGTCAAGCGTCCGGACCGTGACCTCTTCATCCACCGTGAATGATAGATCCTCGTATCTCTCCGCTATGATCATGATGGCCTTGAGCTGTGTCAGCAGGCTTGGCTGGACATTAACCATCGTGGCCACGGAGCCGCCCGGAATGCTCGCCTCCAGCTTCTCGTATCCCTCCGCTTCGAAGTGGTTGTCCGCCAAAATAGTGGGGCCGTCCGCTATGGACAGCCCAAGCTCGTAAGTTACTGTATCTGTTATAAAACCAACTCCTGAATAATTACTATGCAGCCTCAGTTACGCTTACTGTACCCGGCTCAATGCGCTCATCCTCGTCAAGCGTCACTTTCTGCCCGAAGCCCGTTATGGTCGCGCCCTTGCAAGTGACCGAAAAACTGGACACATCGTCTATGCCGGAGAACGCGCGCCCGGTGCTGTAATCGACGTAGATGTACTTCACGAGGTCTGCGAACTCCAGTGCCTCGCCAATCTTGTAGCTGGCCAGCTTAGCCTCCAGACTGGCCTGGATGCTGGCCAGTAGTCCAACTTCAGGAGTGGTCGTGAGGACGAGCTCGAGTGTGATGTCTACTTCCTGCAGCTCCGGTAGCACCCACAGCCGCGGGTACTCGCCCTTGCCCATGAATATGTCGAAGCTCAGAGCGCCGGCATACGTCGATGATAGGATTTTGGTAGCGTTAGGATACTCGTCATCCATCACTGCTTCGACCGTATAGCCTACCGGGGATCCAGCCGGAATTGTGGCCGTCCCTGACTTACTGGTCCCTCCCGGCTCCTCGTAGGTAAACGGGACCGTAACCTCTACAGCAGTAAACTGCAGGTTTCGGACCCACACGGGCGCGCCGGAGCTGTCGCCAATCTCGAAGCTGTCGCCGTCGTCTCGCAGGCTTGCGCCCAGGACTCCCGGAGCTGTGCAGCCGGCAGCGAGGTTATCGAGGATCATGTCGTCTATGTCGGTGTCGATGCCTTCAGAGGCATCTATCACGAGCAGCACGTCTCCTTGCCCCAAGGTCTCGACGTGAGCCTCCCGGACGCCCTCGACGCCATCGATGTGCTCTTCCATCAAGGGGACTGTTGCCCGGCCATTGACCCAGATTGTGTAGAGTGCCCTCTCCCGGAGATCCGTGTCACTCTCCTGGTCAGTGCCACCGGCGAACGCGGCGTCATTGGTGCAGGTAGCGATCCCCACAATAGGCGTCCTGATGATAGTGACCAGCCCAGTGCTTACATTGCCCGCCGTCCCTGCAACAATTGCAGTTGCGTCGGCGTACGCCTGGGTGTCGCCTGCGCCGAGTGTTACCTCTTCTGTAGTCTGGAACTGCTCCAGAGTGCCGTCATCGTTCACTGCGGCGCATATAGTCCCGGCTGGAATGGTGATGTCGCTTGGTGCTGCGGTTGGCCTGCTGAATACCAGCACGCCGGTTGCTCTGGTGCCTGCCTGGCGACCAGACGGCAGCATCGAGAGCACAATAGCCGAGAGGGCATCCCCCTCTGCAGTGAGGACGCTGGAGTCCTGGACTTTCTGTTTTAGCAATTGTATAAAAATCCAGAACTCGGATGCCACTGCCTCTGCTAAAATGCTGTTGAACGTGGCCGGAGAAGTGTCCTGCAGAAGCGGATCTCTTGTGGTAATGTACGTGAGCCAATCTTCATACAGCTCCTCTGCAGTCATGTCTAAGAACTCTGTGAAAGTTGTGACCATAAAAACCTCAGTAGGATGCCATTCCCAGATCTTTCAGGGCCTCATTGAGCCTGCTGTTCAGCTCGTTCAGTGTCGCTGCGGTGCCCAGGAACTCGACCGGATATGCTCCGATGTTGGCCTTGATATCGATTTCATTTCTAGCAGGCACAGTTACGCGGAGGTTCGAGACTGTATATTCAGGGAACAGCTCCTCCAGCTCGGCCTGGATCTCGCCTTTCAGTGCTTTCAGAACGCTCATTGTGAGCGGCTTGTTCATGTATGATCGTATGCAGCAGCCGAAGTTCGGAAAAAGAGGACGCTCACCCTTTTTTACTGAAAGCCATACTTGTATGCGCTGCATGATACACTCTTGTTCCTTAGTAACGCGGGCCACATCTCCTGAAGATGTCCTAACTGGGCCCCACCTACCGTGGCAGCGGCATTCTCCATTTTCAAACACGCCGCTCATTTTCACGTCGCCAAAAGCCATCAAATCCCCTCTTATCCAGCCGAAGATATTCCGATGCTCGCCGCCGTCACGCCTTGAGAAGTCCAGCGGACATCGTTCCAGAGATATACAATATCGTCCGCATCTCCGATACCCAAAATATGATAGGCATCCCTGGCCGAAATCTCCTTCAGCGCCAGAGTATCACTTACCAAAACATAGCTCGACCCGACCAGCTTTATCAAGGCCTTATCTGCTTTTCGGATAGCATAGACTGTGCCATCGTTAGCTATCGATATGTCAATTATTGCAGTGCTGTGTTCTGGATTGGTCCACGATCCAGCATCACGCTTCCAGAGGTACTCGTCAGTTCCTATAGCGTAGGCTACGGTGGCACTGGCAGCCGCCAGACTCAGACACAATCCCGATAGATCCGTCCAAGTCCCATTGACTTCGCGCCTCATTAGTTTGGTTGTGGCGCTGTCGATGATGTAGAGCAGCTCGTCCGGCGAGTAGCATACATCTGAACACCCGGCTCGGCAGAACTCCCATCCTCCATCGATCAGCTCATAGAGATCATTGCCAGCCGTGCAGCAGGCCATCTTACCACCGTTGCAGCATGCGATCTTTGCGGCTGTCTGACTGCCCACAGGCACCTGATTATTGCCTTCCTGCTTCATCACCCGGCCTGTGTCGAGGTCTACGTGGGTTGTTGCGGAGTCGGAGCAACTGCATGATTGATGGACGCAGACGGGAACCTTCAGGCTCTCGGTGATTTCCACCGGGCCGTCCAAGGTGATCTTGGGGGCCTTGATCAGCACCTCGACCGGGCTGTTAATCTCGATCTTGCCATCCGCGTAGTGATGGATGAAGCCGAGCTCGCCGTTCTGGTTCTTACCGCAAAACCGCCAGACCCCGTCGTCGTCGAAAAACCAGTAGCTTCCGCAGTGATGGAGGAACTTAAACCGGTAAGCCTTGTCGACCGTCGTCGGACTTTTGTACGAAAAATTCTTGAAGCAAGTGCTCGATTGATGATCATCTAGACTGTTGCACGGCGCAGCGGAGCAGCATGTCGCTTTGTTGTGACCCTCCAGGCAATCGAATATTAGCTGCGAATCCAGCGTCTTGGGCCACCACTTGAAACAGAGCGGATGTTTCGGGTTGGGAAATATGATGTAATTGCCGTCTGCGTTCTTCTGCGGCTCTTCCCAGGGGCAGAGTTTGAAGACGTACTCCTGCTGCTGATCATCCGCCTGAGATCGACAGACGGGCTCCTGCTCGACTGACGTGCAGGTTCCAAGGACCAGAGCCTCCCTCTCGGCCAGCCAGTAGACATAGATCATGTCTCCTATGCGGGCGTTCCAGGGTATCCCCTGGAACTTGCCATGTTCTCGCTGGAGACTATTGAGCTTGACGTACTCGATCGTTAGGGCAGCTTCGTTGACCCTGGGGCGGTCGATAAGTTGGACATCAACAGTGTTGAAATCTTTGTCTTCCGGATAGGGCCGGACATGAGGCCGGACGTTTATAACTTCACATCGATCCACCTGGCCCTTTCGGGAGTCCTCGCGGCGAGAGCTGTCTATGTTGCGATCGCGGGTATTGCTAACCATCAGATACCCTCATAATCGGGCCAGCCGTACTTTGCCAGGTTGGCATTATTCTGGGTGAGCGTCTCCGCATAATCGATGTGTGGAAACGCCTCGTAATAGCCGTCCACAAGTGCCGATCTCGCGTTCAATTTTGTTGAGAACTTCCCATCCCTGGTCGCAGGGTTATAAAGCAGTGCAATGGACCGATCAGCCTTCAGCCTGCGGTAATTGATAGTGCTGTCTTTAGCCTCAGCGGACTGCATGGCCTCGATGTATCGCTCTTCTGACAGCAATGCAGCCGTCATCATACGAGTACCACCCCCGGATATTTCTGCACAACCGAGGGGTCTTGGTCGATTGCCGTCCTATAGTTAGAATAGAAGTTCATGATCTCCTCATCGCCCGTGGGCTTGTTGACCCCAAGGAAGTTGGTCGTCACGTCCAGCGATGCCACAAACCCTGCCTCTGCAGAGATATCCACTACCCGGCGAGTCACGAGGCCCATAACGGCACCCATCTCGGCCTCTTCTGCGCCATCACATTTGACTGGTGGCATATCTCCATTCCAGGGCCGATAGGCCACCTTGGACAATAAGCCGGGAGCTTTACCTACAACCTTAACAGTAGGAACATCTTTATACTGCCGATACCACTCCAAGAGCTTGTCTGCGACTTCTTGGCATTTGGCTTGGTCTGCATTTGGTAGCACGACTGGAGGAGCTTTCATGAGGCCATATGATTGAATCTCCCAATCATTATTAGGCTCGGCCCAAGCATGAATCAGGTTATGGGTCTTGCCCTCCCACAGATCCTCTGGCGTGCCACCATAGACATCAACATGATTGCAGTAGCCCACCATGTTAGTCGCATTGGAGCCCCTCAGGATGTTTCCGGTCAGGTTTGAGAAGCCCCGCAGATTCGTAGCGGGCACGAACCAGAATCCGTCTGCTTCGTCGAAGAAGTAGATGGACTCGGCCCAGCAGGAGACTGTGTAAAGGGCGGTGTCAAAATCAATGCCCTTATCGAGCGTCGGGTTAACGTCGTCCGTTGTGTTTTTGGCGGGCATGATATGCCTGACACCCATATAGCCGAAATCGTCCAATAGGTCATTTACGATAGTCGTGATAGGAGTCCCTGTCGGCCAAATCTTGGGATTAATCCTCGCGGTCATGCCTCCCTCGGAGCATGAGCCCTCAATCTTCAGGTATAACTCATCTGCTTCCGCCTTCTGGATCTCTCCCGAAAAGATTGTTATAGTTTTTGAGCTACTGCCTTCGCAGCCTTGTTTGCTGACGATAATCTGCAGAGATACTTTCTTTTTCGGCGCGGTTGTGAAGTTTCCCAGCTCTTCTTCCGTCACGACCTCGACTGATTTGGGGGCAAACGCGCCGGTAAATTTTCCGCCTGGATTGGCAATAACCAGATCATACTTACCCGGATCTTTGCTGCTATTACCGGTCTGCTCCATGTGACATGAGATGAAGTAGCGGCTCACGTCCTGTCCATCGAGGATTAAAACGGGCGTGATATGCACCTAATCACCCCCATTAGCTTCGATGAGATTTATCTCGACTGAATGATACCAATCATCCGATCCTTTGGACTGCACGATCTCTTTCTTCTGGATATATGTGCAGAGACCTCCTGGAAAAAGGGCCGAATAGAACTTCTTTGGCCCGGCTGTGAGGTCTCGGATGCTCTTCAGTTTTTCGGATATGTCGCTATCCGTTCCTTTGAGTGAGTTATATTTTACGACGATATTCCAGAGACCGTCCGGGATGGTGCATTGTGTGAGCGGCTTCTGACCTACTGTTTTGTGGACGACAATCTCAAACTCCTGGCTATATCGGATCTCAAGTGGGTTTGGCTGGCCAGTGTCGGGATCGCCTTGCTCGCGTGTGCCTAACTCGATTCCATGCAACTTCACATGGAATGCCGAGTCAAATAACGATACGGTGGCTGTAGATAGCTGCCCTCCGATGAGTGCAGCGGCTATTTCGGAAATGGACATGATAGAACTCCTGGAAAAGATCTTATATGCAGGGGGTGGTGATTGATATGAACATGAGAACGCAAATTCTGTTGCTAGCCTTAATAATAATGTCTTGTTCTTTGGGTTTTGCTGAAGATGCAAATGAGACAGCTATTATTGCCGATGGGCTTGCGTACATCAATTCTATAGATATGTATATCAAATCCACCGAGGCCCCAGACAATACCACCGAAAATAATAGTGAAGCCTTCGAACCGGACCCCGCGCTTGAGTCGGCGAAAAACAACAAAACCTTTCTCAAGTACTTCCATAGGATCGGTAATGCGATTGCTCAGGACGAAACGGATGACGCCGATGAGAAGACTGCAGCCAACCTAGTTTCTGATGTTGTTGTACGTCCTGCTACTACATACAGTCTAATCAATGATACAACGCCCGGATTTAGCGCAGTCCCCGGTAAGTATGATGCCACCCAGGTGACCGTTCCTCTCGGACCATACATTATCAGCTTTTCGACCAGGCTGGCAAATGCCACGTTTTGGGGAGAATATGATGCACTGGGACATAATAAAACCGCTGGAAGCGGAAAAGATTATCGAACATGTACCTACGACGAAGGTCGATTGGAAGTGCAAGAAAATGGATCATACTATCCAGCTTTCCGTTTTACTATTTATCACTATGTAGGGCCGTCTTCATATCCACCAACTGATCCAGACCCCAATGGTATGTGGGAAGTCGGAAGCTTGATCGACACTCCGACTATGACTCGTGAGTATGCTGGCCCTGACCCGATAACGATCGACGGAAAACAAGGAACGCTAATTACGACGTGGAGCGTTTATCATAATATAAATGTGGTCTATCCAAGCGATAGTTTTGACGTGATTGCCCCCAGCTACTATATCGTCGCATATCACCCCAACGATAAGACGTTTGTTGTTTTAAAAACAGATAATAGCCTCGACTATGACAAAGACATTGCGCTGGTACTCCAGACACTCCACATCACATTTTGAGGGGGCTATCATCCCCTCAAATATCCAATCCCGCGTGTGCTCCCATTATCCATTTTGTTTCTGAGCGCGAACAGCAGCTTATCGGCCCCCTCGCTTCCGATCCTTGCAGCCAGGCGGTCTATGTCGATGTCACTCGCCACCTTATCCACAGTCACATGAACGGTAACGGGTGCACTGATGCTCACAGACTGCCCCCCCGCCCCGGATGCCCCGGCGAACATTTCATTGATCTTTGCCAGAGTGGTTTTCTCGCCGATGGCAACCTCAGCAGCCGGAGTAACCTGCTCCCCGCCGTGCCCGATGATCGACCCGGATCCTATGATAGATCCCCCACGAGCCATCTGTGGGAATCCCGCGGGTGTTGCAGGCGCTTCAAATCCCGCGGGTGCTTCTGGGGCCTGGAATTGCCGGGGAGTGGTGAGCCCATCAGTTCCTGCGGGGACCCCCGGTGACGTTGTTGTGTCGCCCTGCTTACCCATCCCCGTAGTTGGATCAATCACGTCAACCGGGATCTCATCTCCTTTTCCAAACATGCTTTCTAGCCACGCGACCAGCTTCCCGACTGCTTCTGATAGAGGATTCAACACAGGATCGAACAGTTGCTTGACATTTGCCATGGCTCCGGATATGACCTCTCCAATCTCGGAGAAGACGCTATTAGGGGCGTTATTAGCGTCATCGATGGCTTTCTGTAATCGTGCTGATGGTGTAGCGGGTTGGAATAGTTGGCTCAGATCCGATGGCCGTTCTTGCGTCTCGCCCTTCTGGATCTTACCCCATTTCCCGCTATCGGTTTGATATAGTCCCTCTTTCTCGGCGATCTCCTTTACCTGGGCTTCTTTCTCGGCTTTCGTGATTCCCAGTCCGTCCTTGATCCATTGCACGCCGCTCTCGATGGACGCCAGCAGCCATGTGAAGAGGTCTGCTATTCGCTGCCAGATGACCGTGCCTGCCGAAAATAGCTTGTTCAGCGTGGCGCTGTTGGCCCATATCTTTCGGAGGAACTCCACCACAAAGCCGATCATCTTCAGCATAGGTGAATTGGCAACCAGAGCCTCCAGGCCTACCTTGAGCTCTCCTTTGAGCCCTCCGCTTGCATATGCCTTACCGAGACTGCCGAGCATACCCTCAAGGGCTTTCTTGCCCTGCTCGATATAGCCTATGATGCCTTTCCCTATACTCGATCCTGAGAACGCCTGCCAGGCTTTTGTGACCAGGCCGAACTTCTTTTCCAGGATATAGAGAGCAGCAACGAGGCCCGCTATGGCTATTATGGCAATCCCCAAGGGATTGGCGGACATGGCCGCATTGAGGGCCCACTGACCGGCAGCCGCCAGTCTTGTGACGATCCCCAGCTTGCTCAGGACGCCAGCGACAGTTATCAGTCCGGGAATGAGCGAGCCGACCATCGAGACCATCACGAGCCCGGCTGATGCAGCACCGAGTAGCACGGCCCCCCAGCCCATTGCTTTGCCGAGACCTGGGATCTTTTTGACAACATCAACAACCTTTAAAAACGTTCCGAGCACTGCGTTTAAGGCGGGCAATGCCGCGTCACCGACAGCGCGCGTGCCTTTGGCGAGGTTGTCGGATAAAACCACATCGGGCCGCTTGGCAACCTCTTTATCAATGTCGATGCCTTGGGCCTCTGTGCCCACCCTGGACAGCCTGGCCGTCGAGGACAGATTACTAAAGCCCAGTCCATAGATATCCTCAAATATAGAAGCATCTTCGCCGGATAGCGTAGGCGCAGATACGCGAGATGCAAACTCTTCCGCAGAAGCTATCCCTTTTTTCTGGAACATCTCCTGATTTGCGAAGAAGTATCGCTCAATATCTTCGGTTGCCTTTTGTGCTGCCTGCTGTCCCATGCCCTTGTTTTTGGAGAGCACCGTCTGGAAGACACCCATCCTGCTCTCGGCACCTTTTGACCAATCTGTGCTTTGTGCAGACTCGATCCACTTGGCGGCACCCTCCTTGTCGGGCAGCTTCCGGGCCATCAGGCGAGAGTCCAGGGTCGAGCTAATGTAATTCTGCGCGTGTTTGGAACTCAAGGCGGCAGCTGCAGCAAAGCCCACGAGGACGGCAGAAGCGCCGACAAGTGCCGTCCTGTAGCTTGCAATAGAGGATATACTATTTTGTATCCAGCCCCCAAATCCTGCTCCCCCTGTGGCCACAAAGTTGCCTATCGCAGACTTGAACGCCCCCAGGCCCTGGTGCAAATAGCCGCTAGTGCCCCAAAACTGTGCCAGCGTGCGTTGTCTCTCAAATTCCGAAGAAACGCGCGCCAATGCGGACACTATGCCCGGACCTACGGCTTTGCCCGCGTGTGCGACGCTGCCTAAAAGATTTTGGTATTGTTGTAGGGGCTGGATGGCTTTTGAGGTAATTGCAGATCCGAGAAGGCCAAAATCCTTAATAGCGGTGGCAGATGCGGCGGACGCTTGGGCAGAGGCTCGCCTGACTTGATCAAGTCCTGCCGAGTCTATGCCGATTTTTATTTTTGAGTTGTTTAGTGCGTCCCTCTGCTTGCGAATTTTCATGAGCTGATCCGCTATGCCGGGATCTTGCAAATCCAATTTAATAGTAACTGTTCTCTCTGTCATCGGATACCCTCATAATCATCGCTTGCGTTATTATATATCTCCCACAACCATGCGGTCCTATCCGGGCCAGGAAAAATGTCCATGCCGTGGAATGTTAGATATTTATAAGCCCAATAGTCGCGCAGAAGACCAAACCAGTACCATCGATTGAAATTGGTTTTGACATGCCATCTGGTATTTAATGGCAACAAACTCCATCGTTGTCCTTGACATCCCTGTGATTTTAAATAATCGCAGTGATGTATACACAACTTCGTGCCATTTTCTGGAATGCCACTTAAGAAGCACTTCCGATCAAACGCATCTCTGATTTTTTCTTTAAGAGTATTATTAAACCTGGGGCAGTAAGGCTCATACGAGACTCCATTTTTCCAACCTGGGTGGTTAGGTCCCGCCATATGCATTCGAGCACATTTGTTTGAACAGAATTTGCCTGATTGCCTGGGCAAGACATGTGTGTGCTTTCCACATTGAATGCAAACAATCTCGACTGTCTTTTGGGAGTCTCGATATGCAGCCACATGCCGTTTTATCTCGTCCTGGTGAAGTTTATAATAACAGTGGCTGCGCGCACTACATTCTTCTCTGTGGGAGGAGTAATACGCTTTACCATAATCCCGATACATGTCAATATGTTTGACACGATACACTTTTTGACGACCCAGTATAACTTCTTTATTACATGAATAATTTTCTTTGCGCCTTGCGCGTAATTCTTCTTTGTGCGCATCGGACCACCTTTTTTTGTACTCCGTGATCTCGTCTGAGTGGGCTTCCGCATACGCTTTATTTTTGACTGCTATTTCCTCTTTATGCGATTCATAATAAGTTCTATGTTTCAGTCGAATTTCATTCTTATGTTCTTCATAATATATCTTTTTACTTAAAGATAATTCTTCTTTATGTGTGGCCCTATATGCCTGGCTATATGTCCGTGCTTCTTCTTTATGAGCTTCGCGATATGCCCTAGCTGCTTCTGGATCTTTATACGGCATACAAACGCCCATCCAGAAGTAGCCTCTGCTATTATATCAAATCGAGCAGCGCGGGGTGAAAGTGATGTGGGTCCCCCTACCTGTATCGCATATCTTCCTGGATCAGCGCCTTGACTTTGCTATCCAGGAGCTTTCTGAGGCCGCCCTGCCGCTTGCGCTTCTCCTGCAGCTCGGCAAACTCCTGCGTGCCGGGCCGAGTTGCTTTTCTTGCTCGGAAATAATCAGCAGTTGACGTTGCTTGCACCTCCGCAACTTCTCTCTTCACAAGGCCGTTTCCGGCTGTGATCTGTGCATCCTCCATCCCGGCGAATGCAAGAAACATGATCTGGGCAGATGTCAGGTCCTGCATGGCCCCGAAACCCTGTCCTATGCAGGCAATACGGCTCCAGATTGCGCCTTCTGAGCTAAGAAAAAACTTTCGATATCCTTCCACGAGGCAGTAGACGCACCAATCACGGCCATGCCAATGGCTAGCACTGAGTAACTTCTCAGCTCATCGACCATCGCAGCCACATCGCACTCGTCGCAACCCTTGCCCTTACACGCGCAATCCGGGTTAGGGACTATGCCGGCTTTGCATAGTTCTCCTAAGAAGAGAGTGAGCTTTGGCGAGAGTGCCTGTGAAGCTTTCATGGTGAGCTCTTTTGTGGCTCGTTTTACCTTGAGGGCGGCAATCTCGTCCGGCAAAAACGACTTGGCGAGCTTTGCATCCAGCTCAGCGGAGATATCACCCGACTGGATTACAGTTAGATCCCCATCTGATAGTATCGCAGATGCTTTCCTGGCGAGTTCAGGCGGCAACGGTTCTGCGTTCAGTGCTGCAATCTCGGCCTCGGACAGCCCATGAGACGACAGTGTTGCCAGGGCATCCTCCAGCTTGTACCCGCTTCTGTCCTCGATCTTGGCTAGCTCGAGATCCGGCACAGCGTGAATGCGCAAGACGTCCCCTCCATATTGTTCTAGAGGTACTTCTATTTCATATTTCAAACCCATAAGGGTCTTCTTTCTAGTGAGATATGTATTCATTTTACCGTCACCTATATATACAAATAACTACGAATTACTAATCATGTCAGAAAAGCTAGTACCCGTGCGAATCGTTATCAGACAAGATCAAAGAGCGTTTCTTGATGAACATGAAGAGATTAACATATCAGGATTTGTTCGGGCATCACTTGACCAATTGATGAAGCGATATGAAGCCCGTGTAGTAGGATATGCGATTTGCGAAGGCCGGATCGGGGAAGATGGTAAGCCCGAATTGGTGTATAATCACGGGGAAGGGAGACTATGAAAGAGATTGAGCTGACCCAGGGCAAAGTTGCCTTGGTAGACGATGACGATTATGAGTACTTGGGCCAGTGGAATTGGCATGCAGTCAGAACAAAGAATACGTTCTATGCAAGGAGGAATTACTACGTCAGTAGAAACCCACTTGTTCAGAGACCAAAGCTGATACACCGCGAAATATTTGAATATCGTGGCATTGATTTGTGTGGTCTGCATGTGGACCATATCAACGGAGATGGTTTGGATAATCGATGGACAAACCTCAGGCCTGCTAACGACAGGGAGAATGCGAGAAACAGGCGCCCTCAAGAAGGGTGCTCATCGAAGGGTGTTACTTGGTTTGAAGGCCGTTGTTGGAGGGCACAGATCCATGTAGATAAGCAGATACACCTAGGATATTATTCTACTCTAGAGGAGGCCCAAGCTGCTTATGATGCTGCCGCCGCTGAATATTTCGGTGAATTTGCCCGGACGAATTCAACGCCCATTGAAAATACATACCACGTGCCTAGCATTGAATTGAACGATTATAGCAGAAGGACGCCCAAGAAGCGCAAGAATGCGACGTCGGTTTATCGGGGCGTATCATATAGGTCAGATAGCTATAATTGGAGTGCTTTTGTGACTGTCGGTGGACGGAAAATTCATTGCGGAACTTACACCTCACAAGAAGATGCTGCAATGGCATATAATGAAGCAGCGTTGAAATATTTTGGGAAGAACGCCAAATTGAATAAAATTTGTGGTGCCCAGGAAAGTCTCACTGGGCAATCTGGCTAATTTTATCTCGGAATTTTATATGAGAACTTGAACTCTCTCGATGAGATCACGGTGTTCTTTTCAGGAATATCTCTATTCACTTTCGTAACTTTCGCATCCACTAATGCTTCGATGTACCCCACCATGCTCTCGTTCTGTAGTGTTGTCTCCACCAGTTCCTCGAATGTCTGCCCGCTTCCCGGTGTCCGCTTTCCCTGCACTTCGATGATGTATATATCGAAATACTTGGACACACCCTCATCGGCCTGGTCTTGCAGAAGCTGGGATAACATCAACACATCCTTCTGGGTGAGGACGTTATCTCCGTTCACTAAGAAGCTTGCATAGCTGAACGACCCTGTGTAAGTATGCTCTTGGTTAGTCAGGGCATAAGGATCGTGACTGCCTGTGCCATGCTCATCCGATATATTGTGGTTCGCGGCATACTGTAACGACCGCAGAGGGAAATATACCCCTGCGATGTCTATTACCAAATCCAGGCCGGAAAGATTGTGGAGGGCACACCCCTCCGAAGTCATATAGCCTGATTTCGGGTGGTGCCCGATCGAGTTGTAACTATCTGCCATGTCTAGGCCTCCGCTATGGCTGTGGTGTCATAGTACCCGACGCCCATCCAGGTCTGGACGCGCTCGATGTGTCCTACTGGCTGGATCTTCAGGGCGATGTCAACGGCGTTGTGGTCGCTCTCGGTTGGTGTGACGCTTAGGGTGTAGGTGTCCAGGACTCCTGCCGCTAGATACTTGTTCAGCAGCACGTCGATAGAAGCCTGCATCCTGGCCAGGTTGGTAGCTGTCCGGCGTTCGTTCATGAACTTCTTGACGATCTGGTCTACTATGATGATTACAGCGCAGATCGTTCGAACGTTTACGGTCCGGTAGAAGCTATCCTCGAGGTTGGTCGTGACTCCGACATAGGGATGTACACCAGTCTCTTTGATCATCACTTCCAGGCCGGCAGCGTTCAGAATCTCTCTCTCGGAGTCGTCCCACTGGAAGAGCAGCCCCTCGATTCCTTTCAGGCTGTTGTCGTCCACTGCAGGAGACGTGCCGAGAGCCAAAGATGCCTCTTGGCCTGCTCTGGCTCCCGCGATATCTGCCTCGGTGTCATCGAATCCGTTGCTGATCAGAGTCATGAACAGGTTGTTGTACCCGGCCACGAGGTCTGTCAGGTCCTCGGCTTCAGCTGTCTGATCCAGCGTGATGAACCCCTGACAGGGAGACATCTTTCCGACTGGCTTGTTTGCCATCTTGGTCAGGAAAGCATCCATCAGTGCCACAATCTCAATCTGCCCTTCTGCAATACCGTAGTCTGTAGCGAAAACCGCAGATGGATAGATGCTGGCAGGCAGGTCCTCGACCACTGCATTGAACGCAGCTTCCCAGTCATCCTCTACTATGGGGTCTCCGTCCAGGCCACCGGCCATGTTGGTTGCTGCCAGGACAGCGGGCAGATGGGTGGCTCCTGTCTCGGCCTCGAAAGTGACCAGAGCATCATTCTTCATCTTGGCGGCCAGCATGGTCAGGCTCTTGATGTTGTTATAGACCATCGGCTGAGTCCCGGCGTCGACGTCCGTGATGGTGACTTTTCGGCTCCAGGCCTTATATCGCACCTCGACCTTCTGAGCGGATGTTGGCCACTCCAGGGCAGAGAATGACAGCGTTGCAGCGTCCTTGTCAATCTTGGCCTCTCCCGGGTCAGGATCTCCGGTGTAGACGAGAGTCTTTCGGACTCCTGCCACCTCGACATAGTTGACAGTGCTCTCGTAGATGTCATTGTAGAGCAGCGCATATGGGGAGGTGCCGCCGTTGCCTGCAAAGGACTCTACTGTTGTGAAGTGCAGATCTCCTCGTTCGATGGTGATCGTTGGGATGTTTCCAGACACCCCGGGGCCGGTCGCACTGAAAGTGCCGACTACATTATCCAGCGAGTCCTCGACATCTAGCGATGCAGTAGCATATCCGGATCCCATGACCCGGACACCATAGACTATCGAGCATCCCTGGTCCGCAGCAGCCTCCAGACCTTCTTTCAGCTTGCCGGCGTAGTAGGTCTTCTTGATCTTGCTTGCGCTGGATGCGGCGATGCCATAAGGCACCATAGCCGGGCCTCTATCGGCGGTCCCGATACCCACCACGACCCCACGGCCTACGGTAACCGCTACCTGGCCGATAGACTCCAGCGTAACGACATGCCGCAGGAAATTATACTGATTTCCCATTGTAATTTCGGCCATTAAGTCACCTCGACCTCGGCTGGAACTTTCCTGTTCCGGGCTTCCTTTAGTCCGGACTCTTTGACCCACTTCTGAAACTGCTCTTTCGTGATGGGTGGGTTAGGCAGCAGCAGAGCGTCCGCTGCCCTCATGAAAATTGTCTTCTTTGTCATAATCACCTCAAAATAGTACTAATCGTTATGCTGCGGGTGCGATGTATGCTACAATTCCAACCGCGAGTTCGACCTCTCGTACCTCGGCAATCCAGGTGAGGTGCTCGTCGGATTCTCCGACCTGCATCTCGGAATTGACGCGCTTGATGAAGTCCTCATCCGGCACGGACGAGACCTCGTACTCGAAACGCAGATCCACCTGTGCCCAATACAGATTCTTTCCACTGTCTAACCTCTCAGCAGCTAATGGTTTTGAGTCGAGAACCTCCAGGAACCGCCAGCCATCATGATAGATCTTGGCATCCCTCCGAGTGGAGAGACACCTGGCATAGAACTCATACCACATGGCCTCCATCTCGGCTTTTGTGTTAGCCCGGAGGACCACGTTCATGGTAGCATAGTGGTACTGCCCCCAATACTCCTCCATCTCGCCGGTAACGATATTCCGGACGGTTCTGAGAGGCTGGGCAGAGAATTGCGAAGGCGTGCCGACTGATGAAAAATAATAAGTAATTGCAGGGGCTATGAGATCCGGCACGATATTGTCCGTTTCCTTCAGAGGATAATCATAGCCATTCAGCACATGCGGCAGCCAGGCCAGAATCTTAGCCTTAATGGCCGGTGGTAGTGGAATCATGAAGGGCCTTCAAAATCCGTTCTTTCAGTGTCAATTTTCTGCCATCCACTCGTGCTGAGCATTTTAGCAGTCTGCTTAATGCAGCATCATTCGCTTGCTTGGCCACTCCGGCGTCCTTGTCCGATAAGACCAGCCGCCAATAGGCAGTGCCGGCTTGGACAGCTTCGTCATATTCCGGGCCGGAGGACGTTTTCGTCAGTTTTGCAATGACAGCCTTTGCGACATCATTCGCCCAGGCCGCTCTTTCGGTAGTCCTTGAATTTCGACGCCCAGTTCGGAGTGCTTCGGAGATCCAGCTCTTGAGGCCACAGGTTCTCCATTTCGAGCATAATCTTGTCCACACGGGTTTTCACCACAAATGCCGTTATGCCTACGGTCTTCTGCGTCTCGCCTTTGATGCCTGCCCGGATGCGGCACTCTTTCTGGGCATCACCGCTAATCGCCGCCTTTGCTCTTACTGGCAAATCAAAATCACGAGCTACGGCAGCTATGATAGCGGGCTCCAAGACCCTCTCCGCTCGGATGGCAGCCCTCATGGGCACGGTCCTCTCCGCATCTCCCGATATTGCCGATCGAACGGAGATCTCGAGCTCGGGATTGCCTGCGATCGCGCCCTTCGCGGTGTAATTGAGGCTGCCCGTCTTTGCGACGGCGGCTTTTACCTTGGCAGTCTTGCTGCGGTTCGCCCGGATGGCAGCATCGATTCCAAACGTCTGGCCGCGCGTGGTCGCACTGACCAGCTCGTACATGTCTGAGTACCAGTTCCCACATGGTGGCCCTATCTCGACCAGAGAGCTGTTGCCGCCCCAATTCGGTGTATCCCCGGGATATGTGACAATGTAGATCACATTGGCCTTGACTAGCCTCTGCCCCCATCCTTCGCTCCTGCGATCGACAGGAGACTTGAATGCCAACTGTATTCTGTGCCCGTTCTCGGCAGGAATTTTGTAGAACCAATAATATCCGGCTGCCCACTCGGTATAGGGCGAGACTGTCTCGCTGGTCCCTGGTCGAAGTGCCCAAAACCAGGACCTATATGCCTGCGCAGGGAACGCATTAGGCCACCATAGCGTCATGCGCCGCCTCCAATGATCTTATAGCTCTGCTGCCCGTCTGCAGTCCTTTTTCCCAGCACAATGAAGGAGGTCTGCTGTTCATTCGTCCCTGTGGGGGTAACTGACTGCACCGAGGCGATCGAGCCCACCCGGCTTAGCTCGGGGACGAGAGAGTCCCCTAAGTCATAAGTCCAGAATAGATTATCAGATTCTCCTGTAAGCGATTCGACCGTAATAAGGAATGTTGGCAGGCGAGATTGGTTTGAGATCACGATGCTCTTAATGGTCCCAGAGATCTCCTGAACAACTTGCCAAGAGCTACCCAAATCAGTAGTTCTGAGCAATTTTCCGCCCGCTCCGGCCAGGACGCCAGCCGGGCCACCTGCAATCGCAGGATACCACTTCTCCGTTGGTGGTGCGCCCCCATCATCGCAAGAATACACCTCCAGCCACTCGATTCCAGTAGAGATATCTGCGAACGCGGGCACATCTGCCCAATACTCGTATTCTGGCACCACGATGTCAGAGTCCGGTTCCGCTGATGTTATCGGGACATCTCCCCAGGAATCGAATTCAGGAACTGTGCCAGTTGGAAATCCTGCTGCACTGTATTCGCAGTAGTAAATTTTATGATCTTCTGCATAGGCCAGAAGAGCCCAGGTGCCTATACCACCCAAGTCCACCTTGGCAAGTGCATTGGCCTTGGGAAAGCTCATCCCATGCCATAGTGCGACCCATTCAGCGCCGGTATTCACCGACGCCCACCAGCCGTCCTCGGCTGAGAACAGTGCAACTCCGTCGTCCACATAAAAAATATTGTAGATCTCGCAATCATGTGCATGGACGAGCACTGGTGATTGGATGCCCATCGACCGATAGATATTATATTGTCCATCCTCGGTCGCCGTGAGGGTGAGCCAAATGTTGGGGTAGATCTGCCAGGTGTTGATTATTCGCACGCCTGGCACCGGATCCGAAACCGTCCATTGGTCGGACTCATAGTAGGGCGATTCTGGGTCGCTTTCAACGAACTTTTGCAGGAGCTTGTCGCTCGATGCAATGGTTACTGTGGGCAGTTCTGTGCTCATTCCAGCCTCCTGGCAATCCTGGCCTTGATGCCCACAGACAACTCTCTCTTAGTCCTCACCGCAGCCACAATCTTGCAGGACATTTCGTACATATGTACGATCCTGGCCAGTATCCCGCACTGCAGATCAAACGTCCGAGCAACCGCCGCCAGGCAGACACATGGTAACTCCGGCTCTCCCTGAATGGCTGCTAGGCAAATATGCGGCGCACTCCGCTCAAACATGATAGCCGCCCGGATGGTTGCGGGAAGCTCCACATCTCCTCGGATTGCTGCCATAATAGCGGGCTCCAGAACCCTCTCGCCTAAGATCGCTGCCCGGATCGGATTGTATAGTGTCCGGTCCGTCGCCACCGCCGCATAGATGCTGGTGACCAATTCTCGACCATATGCTACCAATGCGTCGATACCATACGAAAGATATTTTTCAGTGGCCACAGCCGCCCGGATATCATAATCTAATGTAGCATCTCCCAGAATGGCTGCTCTGATGTAGCAATCCAGGAACGGGATGACAAGTTCATAATCAACCCCTGCAGCAAACATTCCCGGTAGCATCGAATTCAATAGAGACTGCCGGGACCGTGCAAGCCGCATGGCATCGACTGACGTAAAGTCAATGAGTACTCTGGCAGGCCACAGAGATGATATTCTTGTGCCGCCCGGAGAATCTATCACGAAGTCCAGGACTTCCTGGCAGTTGGGCACTGTGCCCGATCCTGTCAGGACTTTCACGTAGGTCTGCAGCCGGATCTTGTAATCGTCGTCGCTTTCTCCTGTTAGCCTCGGCAAATCGTAGATCTTGCCCCACACGTCATCTAGCGAAGGTAGGAATCCGTCACTTTCGCCGCTCGCGTACTCGATTTTGTTGAACAGCGAGAATGCCTGGAGACCTTGCTGCAGGTAGTCGAACCTCTGAGCGAGCCCGTAGGATATTGTGTCCATGACGGGCGGGATTGACGTTATGGGCTTGACGATCCTGGCCGTGATGCCCACCGATAGCTCTGTTTTAACTCTGTATGGTGATGCCAGATACCAGTCAGAGCCATAAAGAGAACTGCCGTAGCCTGTCATGGGAAAATGTCCTAATGCTCTGTAATCAATCTGCTGACCGTGAACCTGTTGACGAACTTGCCTTGGATGCCTACGAAGTACTCGACTTCATCCCATTTGTCCGGAGTCGTCTCGAAAGGATCTATTGGTCTGCCTGGCCGATTGCAATCGGCGCATGTGTCTGTTTCAAGCAGCTTTCCGCACTTGGGGCACTTCCATGATACAGCCGCGCCACAAACCGGACAGGTTGTCGGGTGTGACTCGGACCGGAAGACTGCATCACATGCCTTGCAGTGCACCCTCTGACCCTGATATACCGTGACCTCCTTGTGAATGATAGGCACCTCGCCTTGTTTTACGCGAGTAAAGATTGCTGGGCTCGCCGTTGGAATGCCAAACTCTCCATGAGCCCTCATCTTCTGCGCGAGGTCGAGGCTCACGGGTAGCCATCCGACCGCCTTCAGGCCTTCCGGTGTCTTGCTACCCCAAAGATTGATCCGACCGGTGAGCAGGTCGAACTCTCGCTCAATCCTGCCATCCCGGTATTCTCGATACCAGAAAAAAGAGTTGGCAGACTTCCAGAGATCCGGGCCTATCTGTGGCATCAGATCTCCTGCCAACGAATGAAGTTGGAGAGCTCAGCCTTTTCTCCAAATTCAGTATCATCCTCCAGCACGAGCTGAGATGTTACCAGCTTTGTCACGAGCAGGGCACTCTTGGGAGTGTAGACTGTGGTGTCGAATACAAGCGGGTTGGTTGTTGTGTATAGGTCAGCATCCGCACAGGCCACAGTCTCTCCTTTGTAGTAGCTCAGACCATAAGTGGCATCCTTAATGTCATATCCGTAGCTGCCTGCCACGCCTGTTGGCGCTTCGTAGTTTGCCACAGGGCATCCATGGTCTCCAGTGTCCTTGAGGGCCACCTGTACTCTGCCGGAGCCAAGCCCCCAATCAGATTTGATTGTGCCGGGTGTGCCCCACCGCCAGTTTGAGAGCTGGCTGTACGAGCCGCCCGTGATCTCTGCGCCAGTGTACATCCAGCACGATCTGTATGTCTCCCCGTCCGGAGGGACGTTATTGGGATACGCTAATCCGGGATCCCTCTGGCTAGGGATTACGGTATTGTACCGCTGGGTCGTCAGGGCGGTCTTGGTGCCCGGAGCTGGCCCATAGTATCCTATGATCTGAACAATTGCTGCCATAAAAGTCACCTCAAAAATTATCGATAATCTTGTCTGCTATCGCTTCTTCAAGTTCGTCTAAAATCTGCTCACCCGGCCCGTCTGCGACAGGACCGAAAACAGGCCGCGGCGGAATCCTCTTGGTGCCGTGCTCATTCCAATGGACATATTCCCCGATTTTGGGGTCGAAAACGCCAATCTCAGCTCCGTCCGGAGATGCACGGACCTCGATGCTCTCTCGATAGGCCCATGTATCTCTTAGAGTGAGATCATGACCCTTTTTCATGATAGTTGCCGGGGCATTCGGAGGAGGTACACCGGAGTCTATGCGGGCCTCGATGGCCGTCTTAAACTTCTGCCCGGCTGTTTCCAGCTCGGGCGTAAAATCAATCATGCGAGATCACCACGGCAGGCCAATGATCTGAGGACGAGCAGGCGACGCTGGCACAAAGGTCACTACTGCATACCCCCATGAGCACTTCGCGTCAGTGGTATTTGTGCTGGTCATGTACGCCCCTGCTTCCAGAGATCTCACGTCGTCCCACGTCCAGGGTAATCCTGTAGCCGGATTGAGACCGTATGATGTGATCAGATCATGGAAACTTGAATCTGAATTCAAGTAGACTAGATCACCATAATACTTGGTTCCGCCAATGTAAATCAACGTCTTTGCGGTGTTCGCGTAAGAGGCATGACCGGCACACCTAGCCAGTACCGAGACGTTCTGTATCGCCCCTCGCAACGAGGGATTTGAAAGGATGAATGACTTCTCACCCCACTGAGCGGTTCCGCCCTGTGGGCCGACACTGAAATAAGTATCGTCGTCGCAGACCTCCTCACAGATCTGCTCCCAGGCGGTGGCCCAGTTGGCACAATAGGTTGTGCCATACTGGACGTTGTTTATGGCCCCCTGGCCAGTGGGACGCAGGATTACAGTCTTACTCATGTGCCTTCGAGCTCCAGACTACAGACAATCTGCTTGCAAGATGTTATGCCAGAAACTACAATTGTCAACCACCGCCCCGCGGGAACGGCTACGTTGAGGCCTGTTTCTTCATAGTATTCCGCACTGGACAGTACAAATGTATCGACCACACTCCCCAGAACACTGCCAAGATAATGCATGTACAGGGCGCATGTGATTGAACCAGACACTTTTGCGCCGGTGGCATCAAAGCTACGTATTCTGGCTGCAACAATATTGGCCGCAATAGGGATTCTGATCGCCTGAGCAGAACCCTCGATTACGCTTACCCCGTCGCCAAAGGGAAGATCTGCACCGAACGTGGGTGTATCCCAGGTCTTATCTCCTGTAAGCCTTACTGCCCCTCCTGGAAACTTTGGCATCAGGCCATGTTTGCTGGTGCTGGCATCCAGGGCGGTGTTATCGTCAGGTGCCGACAAATCGTCTAGCTTGATGGCATCTGCCCCGCCTGACTGGTGCCGGGATGCATGACTGAGGGCTGCGTAGACTGTGTCGTAATAAGTCTTGCCTGCGGCCTTTAGGTTCGCCCATGTGAGTTTCTTTTGGCCGTAGCTTGCGGCGCTGTCGAGGATCTGAAGCTCATCAGCGTCTACGGGCGTCGCCTTGGAGGTCGCACTGTGAAGCGTGGCGAGAAGAGTTGCTTTCAGGTTCGCCCATGTGAGCTTTTTCAGTACATTGGACGCAGCACTGTCGAGTATCCCTATCTCGTCAGCATCTACTGGAGTGGCCTTGCTCGCGGCTGCATGGGTGGTGCCTGTGGTGATGTCTGCTCCTACCTGGGCAGCCGTGGCCCCGTGCGGGTTGCTGGTGCTTGCGATATGCGAATCGATTGCCGTATGGCTGTTTGTGCCGATGTTGCTCAGGCGAATATGGCTGATCTGGCCGCCATCACCACCATAATGATCATGTGTATTGCCATTGGTGACGCCCTGCGCAGCAGGTGCGCAGGTGTCGATCGCGTCTCTGACGGCCTTTTCAGTTGCGGGCCGAGAGTCAACGCCCGGATCGGCAACCACCGTGGCAATATCTCCGACACCTCCGGCAAACATCCAGATATAAGAAGCTGTGATGGCTGAGCAAGCGGCAGGGACATAGATCGCCCCGATGATAGCGCCTGCCGGAACGTCTGCAGGTGGCACGGGCGAGGTGTAGCTTTTCCAGTCCGCAAGTCCTTTGGGGTCCTCGACGGCGGCAGGGGTTCCAGCCAATACGGCTACATCGCCTGCCACGTCTCTGTAGACGATGTCAATCCTCGGCAGCGTAGCGTGGGCAGAATTTAGCTCAACAGAGTTCTCGGCTGCGTCTATTGGGGCACCTGCGATTTTTATCCGGCCTTCCTGCACCACCACAGTCATACTGGCCGGATCTGAGGGGATAACGCGGTTGCCGTCGATGATGCCAGTCTCTTTGCTTGCCCTGGAAATTGCTTCTATGTGCGTGACCAGGATGCATTGATTCTGACGCGGCGACAGAAAATCAACATCGCTCATGCTTCACTCCGCTTCTTTCTGCGTGATTTTTTCCTTGCTTTCTGAGGGGACTCGTTGGAAGAGTCCCTCTCTGAAGTGGGACGCACCCACCCGTTTGCAGTGAATGTCCAAGAATCCATGATTACCTCGGCCAATAGAGCCGGCTCGTGATCTTCTGGATGAGCCACAACCAGATGCTTGATTGCGGACAATCGGGCACGGCAGGGTATGCTTCGACCTCCCGTGCTATGCGCTCCATGCGTTTTTCGCTGATCTCGCGCCGGAATCGCCCCGTCATTCTCACCCCGTGGTGTCCAAGGCCACAACCATCGAGCTGTTCATTTTGAGAACATTTCCATCAAAATCTACGAGATACATCTGGCCGCTATCATTGAAAGTCGTCCGGGCCAAGATCACAATTTTAGTTTCGTTGGGTGGCATCGGGGCTGGTGCAACTATCTGGGTGTTGTCATCCTCAGAAAAATGATCATAAATTGCCAGTGACCCTGCAATGATGGTCACCAGCAGCCCGACAACCCCCAGAAGTTCGGTTTTGGTCATTGTCACCTCGTGGTGTTGAGCTGCCGAGCTACCTTCTCCCCAGTCCAGACATAGTTGTACGTGCTGTCGTTCGTGGGAGCTACGTAGATGCCTTTGGTGCTGGCGTCGAGGATCATGTCTCGATCCAGCTCCCCGCAGAACCCTAACCAGTTGTCAGGCGTGATGGGCGTAGAACTGACGTTTAAGTGAGTCTGCAGCAGATACTTTCCGACAGCGTCCAGCTCCTCAACAGTTGCGGGCCTTCCTGCCGTTTGGTTATAGACTCGGCCCCGGATGGTCGCATTTCCTGAGAGGGTATCGAATTCTATCACGGAGTCAAAGTTCTCTCCACCCGCCTCGTTTCCTGTGAGGGTGATCTCTGAGGCAAAGGAGGCATCTCCTGAGATCTTGGTGGCCCGGTAATCGACCTTATGACCAGCCCCCGATCCCTTCACAGCATACTGAGTCTTGTAGCCGCCCGTGCCACCAGACACTATAAAGCTGCTAGTTGCGGTTTCTGCTTCGACGCCCCATTTTCGGGAATAGTCGTACATGATAGCGGCCCCCTCAGCCATTGCCCGGTCGGAGCTGCGTTCAGTGTCGTGCCGGAGATCTGCCGTCCCGGTTCCTGAGAGAGAGGTATCAAGGGAATTGGCCTCGCCAGGCGTCCCGCCTAAAGAGAGGATGAACAACGCAAGATAAACAGCAGCAAGCGAAAGAGAAAGAAAGAAGCAGAATCTAAATATGTTTACCGGCGAGGCGGTCAAGCCTTCACCTCCAGAAACGGAACGGTGATCGTAAACCTTCTGAGATCCCTTGAACCCTCATGCCAGCGAGGTATAGCACACGCCCTTTTGCGCGTTCAGTTTTGTACTCTTCGACTGAAAGCTTTAAGATCCGTGCATATGCTTCATCATCGCCCTCGATGTCGCATTTTACGTTCATGAGCATCCCGCCAATCTCGGCGGCTTCTTGGCCGTAGTGCAGCGAGTTCCGCCACCCGACCCACGCGACCAGGGATATGATGCTCAAGGCGACGCAGAAGAACAGATAATCGAGATTCAATTAACTCCCCTCCTTCTTCGTTGCCTGCCCGATTGCATCAGCGAGGCTGGATTTCTGGGCCAGTATGGCCTCTACCGCAGGTCCCAGTGCCTGTAAATCAGTCCAGATCTCTTCCGTCTTGGAGATAATCATCTTCAGAGTCTCTGGATCGTTGCATGTGCCGTTTTTCGAGGCTGCATAGACCAGAGCCAGGAAGTCTGCGATATCCCCGATGGTCTCAAGAAGCTGCGCCTTGATCGTCAGGTATCGCTTGCCGGTAAAAATCGCGGCTGCTATGCCAGATATAGCGACCAGAAGTGATATAAGCTGTTCAATATCGATATCCATCGAAAACCACCTATGGGATCCTGAACGGATCTCTGCCGATGTTGCCTTTCATGGCCGAAGTGGCGAGCGTTCGCAATCCATCTCGGCCATATTTCTGATACCACTCAATCCTGGTGAGGTTAGGTGCCGCGTTTGAGGGAGCGATGAGAATAGCTCTGTCGTCTTCTCCATACAGCATTTCAATGAGATTTTCATTGAGGACTGCTTTGATTACACGATCAGTCTTCCGAAGATCCTTATCCGGATCCACTTCGACAATCTTCTTACTACGAAAGACGATCACCGAGGCAACTAGATCTCGGATGGACCAGCCTTGTGGCATGGAGTAACCTGCTGGATCTTTCGCACCCCTTCCGGCGTATTCAAGGCATTCAAGCCAACCGTTGCCTGAGTTCGTTGTGGGATTTGTATTTAACATATTCACCTCTTAACAATAATATTTATTGGTAGCCATGTATCTGGCAGTATATGGCAGCTCATAGCGTTGGACCCGGAGAGGCAATGTATCTATGTGCCCGGTAGCTTCAGCACAGTACCACGGCTGGTCCGCCGCTATTGCCGCCTTCAGGGCCACGGCTGACGCTCGCTTGTCGGCGCCGATCAGGGTTTCCAGCTCGGCATCAGTCTCTATGTAGCTATCGGAAAAAGCGGTATCTGACATTGTACTCACCTATTCGTGGCCCTCGAACCGGCGTTCCTTCCGGCTTTCGTGGGGCAATGATATTCATATGAGGGTTTTCAGCTCGACGTCGGTTTCGATATAGCTGTCGAAGATTGTGTGGAGAAAAATAATTATATTGATAGGTTGGTCCCCACCGACGTCCCCGCCGCACAACTTACAATGTTGGTTTGCAGCCCCTTGAAAACTGAGAAATATATTGGAGCATTCGCAATTTCAGACTCGGCATTTATGGCGTTCGCCGCAGGATTTATGTTCTCTATGCGGCACTTCTCGATCACATAGTTAGCAGCAGCAATGGCCGCATTTCCAATATACAGTGCATCGGAAGCGCCAGCGGCTATGATAGTCGAATTTGCGATCCGAACGAACCCGGTGGTATTGAGATTTATCCCGTTGTTGTTTGCAGGATTTCTGCAATATGTATATCTGAAGCCGATTTTGTTATCGGCAACAGATCCTGACGGTGTTCCGTACATATACCCATCAGCCGCTATTTGGGCAACCGCCTTGTCGATGGCGATTTCAAAATCTCCAATATTCTCAAGGCTTATATCAGCCGCAATATCATCACCGCCCACTGTAGTGCCAATATCAAAAGTCTGTCCAGACTGCGCTTGAATTATTCCAATTGACATCGAAGCGAGTTGATACGGGTATCCAGAAAGTGCCTGGAATCTCCCGCTATTGGCATTCAACCACATTTGACTGTCATAGGGAGTGGTGATAACGGCCTGCTGCATGGAGGGGCCTATCCAGCATCCATCGATGATGGCGCCACCTGCATACAGATTCACAGCATGACGAGTTGCGGTCGTCCCGTATGTGGAAATATTACAGCCTAAAAACTTGGAAATTGTGCCAGTGGCATTGACAAACAAAGCACCCCCATTGATGCCGGACTTTATGATTGATCCCCTGAGAGTGGGGGCCGCACCGGTAAGAATCTGTATTCCATGATTCTGAGAAAATGCCCCATCGCCGCCAAAAAATCGCCCCCCTATAATAGTGGGGTATGCACCATGGCTGATAGTCGCCCCGCAGCAGTTTGTAGTAGCACCAGTGCCAGGAGAAGAGAACAGGCCGGATATCACGGGAGCAGAATCATCACGCACTATGAGACCGTCGCAACCCGCGCCCGCTCCGCCAACGGCAACACCGCCTATAATTTGAGGCTCATTGGAATGAGACGTTCCATGTGCGATAACTAGCCCGCGATTCTGTCCGGATGCACCCGATCCTCCAACATACCTATTGCCTGTCATGATTGGAGAAGCGAGCAGCATCACCTCACAGCCGTAATCGGCGCCGGCGGAAGTGCCTCCGATGCATGTGCAATTTGTCACTTTTGGAGAAGTGTAAATATCTTGGATGTTCAGTCCCGTGTTGTGGCCATTCACGTAACTTGATACACCGCCCTGAAAAGTGCATCTGTCTATAGTCGGAGAAGCATACGAAGTGATATCGGCCCCGGACATTCCGTATAGAGTCGAGTTTGTAACTTCATTAAGAAAATTGCAATTGGAAACCACGCACGAATTGTTACATGCAGAATTCGTAAATAGTGCAACCGGATGATAATTTCCCGTCGTCGGTGTTCCTGTGCGGCGAATCGTTATGTTTCGCCAGGACAAATTGCCGACATTGAATAAGACAGCAGGATCATTTACAAGCGTTGATGTGATGTCCGCGCCTATCCCCATGACATCTACATACGCTTTTGCCACTATTTGTGCAGTGTCAGAAATTTTTCCAAACACTATGATAGCATACAACTTATCCGCACTGGCATCGGTTATTGCGGACAAAGCTGAAGATAATTGAGTATAGTCGCCCGACCCATCAGCATTTACAGTCTTGATTATCCGGCCTTTCCGAATGAACATCCGAGGGCTTATTCCAGGAGGCATTTATGACCACATCTCCAGAAGTACAATATCGCCAGCGGTTATGCCAGCTACGTATAGCGTTTTGCTGGACAGATTTAGGTTGCTCTCGGAGTAGACTGCTCCGCCATCGAGTAGCATATGCTCACATAGCGTCGGGTGATCCACCTTTCCAGTGACGAACGCATACAGCAAATCGTCCCCAGGGGTCTTGCCATCCGCCCGCACCGTCCGGAATGTCAATTTTTTGCAGCCTGTAGGAATTACCAGACTGTACTCTGTATTAGCGGCAGTAAGCGCAATGCTGTCATGCGTGACTGTGGTCGCTGGAGGTTGTTGTCCTGCCTCTGTCGCAGGGGCGGCTATGAGCTTAGCCAGGATGGCCGCTAATGTGGTCTGGGTAGCTGGATCTGCCGAGAGCTTGGTCGTGATGGCATCGATCGCCGTCTTGATGGTGTCCTGCTTGGCCTCAGTTGACGGTGCGGTGATGAGCTTAGCCAGGATCGCTGCAGCCGTCTCCTCTGACGCCATTCCGGTTGGAGCAGGCATCTCTGTGTCTACCTGCAATTTCCCTGCAGATATACAGGCGGAAAGAGCCTCTACGGCAGTCTTAATCTCTGTGATGTACTTCAGCGCACCGTCATCGCTGCCTTCCAGCGCTTTTGGTTTGCCGTCGGTGGTCTTCTTTATATATAGTTGAGCCATGAAAAATCTCCTAGATCTTAATCGTCCTTCCGACGTTCCCTGTGAAGTTTAGAAAAACAATTCACTGAAGCGCATTTCGTGCTACTAAGAAGGTTAGATTTGCATCTGCAGACCCTAAGTTGTAAAGTGTAAAATTCTTTGAAGAGTTTCCAAGCAGCCCTACGCACCCCGATCCGATGAGCAGCATCGGCGCAGTTAGTTCGAATACGTCCGAGCCATCATCGACTGTATAATAGATATCATCGTAATTGTCTGAATCGACTACCAGGGCGTTGACATTCTCGACGTCGCTCGGTTGAACATTGACTGTGGTGGGGGTGTTATTAAATTCGTTCAGCAGGATTGGCACATCTTCCCATGCGGCAATCTCATCCACAGAATCTTCTAAATCCGGTTCCGGCTCCACCCACTCGGTGTATTCGGGGACGAGATCAGATAGTACGATGCCAGCCGGCACTAACGCACTAATTTTTGTATACGCCTCGGTGTGAAAGTGGTCCGAAAAAGATAACTTAGGCCCGCCCGAAAGGTTGATAGCAACTTCATACGTGAATGTCGGCATAATCTGCCCCCTAAATTAATAAGCTAAGCGCAGTAAAAAACTCGGAAAGGCTGCGTGTTGTCTTCCAGGTCTACGGCACTCGATACGTCTTTTACATAGATGTCGATCGACGTTCCCTGGTGCGGATCGGTGTATCGGATCTGGTCGCCGATCTTCAGTGCCGCCTTGCTGAAGACGTTATAATTGGTCTCTTGGTATCCTGAGCTGCCATGCGGACTCGGTACCACCCGCGTTTTTGGGAACACTACCACTTTGATCGGCACCAGCGTCTCATGATAGAGCGGCTCCCCTGCAGTAGATATGCACTCAACCAAAATGTTGCAATCCAGACCTTCAACAGAGATCTCAGGCAGCTCCGTCAGGTCCTCTGAACTGGTCAGCCGGGTTGCCTCGGTGAACTCCAGCTCTTCCTCGTCGATGTGAACAGTTCCCTCGATCACTGTATGATCCGTGACGGGTGCGACTGTGACTGCTACCCGGAAGATATCCGGGATGTCGTCATCCATGTCGATTGCCGAGGCCAGGCCGTCGTACAGCACCCAGGGACCTTGAACAATCTGATTAGCTGCAGCCGGGACAAACTCATCGAAAAATCCGTCATCCATTAGTGCCCTCGATGAGTCGGTTCCGATCAATCAACTGCTGTCTGGCTGCCATCATGCCAGCGAATGGTGCAGGCTCTCCGGCCTTGGCGCGGCGCTTGAATTCCGAGTAGAATGCGCGCTCCAGATCTGCCTTTTGCTGTGGCGTAAGAACTTTCTTCGTCATAAGTATCCCGTTACACTGTATCCGCCCGATGATGGATTGTCATGCTGCCCGATCCCGAACTTGAGGGCCCTTGGTGTGGAGGATGATGCTCTAGGAGTAAGTGTTGGACTTGTGACTCTGGTGAGTAGCGCGGCTGCCTTCTTTCGCCAACCCTCGGCCTTCTGCGAAAGGGATACGGAAGAGCCCCCCATACTCTTGTCAGCCAGTCCCGCATACATGCCAGCTATGGTCTCGGCACAGTACGCGGCGGCCAGGAGAGTGTTGCCGTTGGCTCTGGTCAGGTTATATTCAATCTCCGAGTCTGTCAGAAGTGTAAGGCTGACATCCTTGCCCAGCTCCAGCCGGACGGCGTCTATCGGCACGGTGGCGGGGTTGCCTGTGTAAGTGGATTCGAGTTCTGGTTCGGGATCGGCCATGCTATTATTCTCCTTTTAGCTTATTATCTCAAAAAATGATAGTGGACGACCTATGTCAGGTCGTTCCATATTATGTCGAGCTGGTTATCCGTCTCGTTCGTGCCTGCTGCCTTGACGAGCTTGCCTGCCCCCACCGTGTACTCAGAGGTGCGGTCGACCATGCTTGCGATGGCCGCCTTCGTGGTGTAGCTAATCACCGATACTAGCTCATCACCGACTGCCATGCCGCTCACAGTCACATCTGTGGCGGAAGCAGTGCCGTTTGCCAGGGTTCTCTTTGTGAATCCGCCAGCCAGCTTAGTCTTCAGGACAGAGGCGGGCTGCAATGCGGAGCTGCCCTGGGCCACAACCTCGCCCTTCACGGTGTTGAAGACAATCTTGCCGACCGTGGCGCTCTTGACCTTGACCCGGCCTACGATCTGTTTGAGCTGATCAGCTCCGGTGGGGCCCGTGAGCGTCCAGCTTCCGGGCGTTGTAGCATCCAGATAGACCGGATCTCCCACCTCACCGGCGTTGGTGTTCAGGCCGGTTAGCTCCTCGATGTCCGATGCCAGGGAGGTCTCTGAGCCGCCGTTAACCTCAGAAGCTATGAGCTGAGCAGGCTTGCCTGAGGTGTCTGCATCGGCCTTTTCGACGGCGAAGACATCGTTGGCTACGTTGTAGCCAGTGATGTGCAGGAGATCCCCCTTTACCAGGGCAACGGCACTGTAGACTGTGAACTTGCGGGTTGTGAGGTTCAAGTTGTTCAGGTCGTCTGCGGTGGAGGTGACTTTGGCCATGTCACCATCATCATCAGGTAGCCACAACTCCGCGATTTCAGCACGCTTGGATCGGACGATGTCGAGAAGTATGCCTCCCCAGAATTTCTCAAGGAATCGTACCATCTATCTCACTTCCCCTGCACCGGATATCACGAGATCGAGTTTACTGTGATCCCGGACCTCCCCTATCTGGAGATCTCCCGATCTTGCTCGCACAATAGTATCCTCGACCACACGATTGATGCAGCCACTCCTGATCAATTTGTCCCAAGTAATCTCTGGGATTTTGGCGGCCTCTTCGGCGGTGATGACCCGGCCCCGCGCATATTTTTGCAGGGCCTTGCCATCATGCCGCTCGAAGGCTCGCACTACTTTAAAGCTATCGGGCATGAGATTCTTCCTCAAGCGATGGCTTGGTACATGAACATACCAGCGTCTGCCGCCACAACACATGGGGCCCAGCACTGGAAGCCTTGGTAGAATGTGGTGTGGACGTGCATGTCGGGTACCTGGGACAGGGCTGTGTCGAAGCCACCGAGCGGCTCGTTGAATGATAGGTTCATGGCGGCGATGGTCTTGAGCGGCCCGGGCTTGTCCACGAATCCAAGCCACATGCTCTTTCCGAAGATCCAGTCGAGCGTTACAGTATCACCGGGCGCGGCGGTGTTGTACATCGCACCAGCAACGATGATCTTCTCGACATCAAGCGCCTGGGCAATCATCTGCTCATTGAGCTTTGTAGGCACCTTCTCGGATCCCTGTGGATTCCTGTACAGGGATATGAGCTGCGGGTTAATTCTCAGAGACTCGTAGACCTGCTCACCCAATATGAGTGTATTGGGCTTGACTCCTGCTTTCTGCTTAACCGCCAGCTTGGAGTCCTTGAACAGGCCGAGCGGGTCCGAATCCGCGTCGTTGAACCGCCTGAACGTCTCGCCCGTTGTGACTTCACCAGGAACCCAGGTCTCACCGCTATTAACTCCAGTGATATCGATTCCCCAGACGCCCGTCTTGAAGTAGTTGTTGGCGATGATCAACTCTTTGTTGAGCTGCAGGACATCAGTAACCATGTTGGTCGTGGCCTGCTCGATTGGGTAGCCATCATCAGCTACGAAGGGCAGATCCGCCAGCAGAGGCATCTCGAAGGCATACCTCTGGCAAACGTAGCTACCTGGAGTGTCCACCTTCAGCTCGCCCTGTGGAGGCACGGTTCCCGGCCTCCAGGTACCTGCCTTGTTTGTGAATGCATTCTCTTTGGCCCACTTAGGATACAGTCCGGCAATCTGGTTGACCGAGATCATCGGGAACCACTGGTCCGCTACGAAGTTGGATGGCTCCTGCCTGTAAGCCAGTGACCACTGAGACTCAAGTCGGGCTACATGGATCTGTGAATAGTCCATGCCTTTGCAGACGACATCCTGGGCCGCTATGGCTAAGGCTTCTTTGTATGCAATATCCGTAATAATCACCTCAAAAGAGTTTAGCTGACCGCGTAGTAGAACGGCCCAATAAGTCGGACTGTTGCTGGTAGGCCTTCAGCAGCCGCGACCTCGCATTGGCCGACTATGACATCTCCGGCAGTCGGTGTTGCCTTGACACCTACACCGCCCGTAGTTACTTTGACCCAATCCCCTGCAGCGAGGCCACCTGATCCAGCCTTGCAGAGTCCTTTGCCCCGGAGCTGTACCTGAGCCACTGTGGAGAATGCCGTGCTGGTAGCGTCCTCAATTGGACGGTTGCAGAGCAATCCCACCGGCAGGCCGGAGGTCCATGCTTTGACGCACCTGTTTCTGACAGTGTCCAGCTCGACGAATGTGTACTCCAACGCCGTCAGGTCGCCCTCGACATCATATGAGCTGATGTCCCCCGGCATCGCCTCGCGGAACGGTGCGGTAATCCGAGATGTAGACATCTACTGCACCCCCATCTGAGCCCGGACGACGCCTGCTCTTTCCTCAGCCAGTACGGCCTTGGCGAGCCTTCCGTTCTCCCGTGTGGCGGCAGAGACTGCCATTGCCCTGCGGACCTTGGGGTCTATTGGGCCGTTGCCAGACTTCTGGATGAGGTTATCGTGCTTGGCAACGATTGCCTCGAACTGAGCTGTGGCGCTGCCCGGTGCGGGCCTGCTAGAGCCCATCTGAGTACCCAGAACGGCCATAGCTTCTTTCTTGGCAGCGTTGGCCTGCTTGAGCCCCTTCAGAATCGTGTCCCTGGCTTCATTAGGCAGGCTTTCCAGAGACTTTAGAATCTCTGCACCTTCCTGAGGAGTTCCCAGAGCCCCCAAGTGGGACTTGGCAATCTCCTCGTAGTCCTTCTTCAGCAGGGTCTCACGCAGCTTTGCGTTCTCCTTGCGGATTGGCTCGACGGCCTTCTGGACTATATCCAGGATATCCGCCTTTGAGACCGAAGCCCTGGCTCCGGCCCTTGCCCCAGCGGGCTTGGTCTTTATCACATTGATACCTTCCTTGGATTTTTGCATTGACTTAAAAATCAAGAATTTGCGGTTGTTAGCCGGAGAACCGACTAACGAGACTTCGTCTAGGTCTAAATCTTTCAATTCATACGGCATAACATCACCTTATCAAAAAACTGAAACAACTTAATAAAAACGAGTTAAAAGGGGTTGGAGTTGAAGTCTATGTGTTCATAGATCCAATAATCCCTTAATAGTGCGAACCAATACCATCTATCTCGATTGGTTTTGCTGTGGCAACTGTTACAAAGCGGTATTAAGCTCCACCGTTGGCCCCTACAGCCTTGTGATTTTTGATAATCGACATGATGGACCGAGAGTTTTCTGGCATTTACCACCTCAGGTGTGTGGCAAACATAACATTTTCTTTGAAATGCCGCCCGAACTTCTTCTTTCAGTTTCTCAGTAAACGCCGGGCAATACGGTTCATATGATTTTCCACCTCTCCAGTTACCATTGCCCGGACCGGTGTTTGCCTCTGAAACCTTTCGTCTCGCATACTCTGAGGGACAATAACCTTTTTTTGCCTCCGAGATTCTTTTTTTGACTTCATCGGACATGTGCTCTTTTGTGTTTGGTCGAAGCACTACTCCCATCGACTTTAATCGGCACCGCACAGTCTCCCTACTGCATTGGACACGTTCAGATATCGCCCTAATCGATAATTGGCTGCCCACATACATTTCTTTTATATCGATGTCAGAAACATCATGCCTGACGAGTGGTCGTCTTGCTGCACCAGCCAAGTCCATCCGATCGCATATTATAGACGGACTGGTATGAAACAATCTCGCGATGTGAACAACCGATTTTTCTTCTTCAACATACAATCGAGTAACTTCTTTAATGGGGATATCTTCCCGGAACCGCATAAATTACATCTCCTGTCATGTATTCCTGAAAAGATCTAAGTGCTGGCAGGGAGTCAGGAAACTCCTTTTCGGTTGGCCGACCTATCCAGCCTGATGTTAATGGAGATGTATCTATATATAGGTTATTGCGTTAGCCGATCTCGGTTCGTGTGCCATTTCCCGCAATAGAAAAGCCTGTAATCTCGCCTTTCTTGATGGCCTGCCATATCTCAGGATCGTGCACTTTTACGCCCATGATCCATGATCCTTTACGGACCTTTTGCCCATTACATGTGAAGTCTGTTGGGGCGATATATGACTCGATGATATCAGCTTTAGCAGGCCCGTTGTGCTCCTTATTAATCCGCTGCGATTTCATCATGAACTTATGGCATGCAACACGGATCTCAGATTTACTGAGCCTATCGCCCTGTAAATCTACTACATCAGGCTCAGACACAATTCCATAGCAAATTTGCTGATCGCCCTTTATAATAGGCACCCGGAAGGACTTCTTGCAGCCTTTCTCGGCTTCCTCTTCATCGTCATCCTCTTTCAGGAAGTCCGGCTTATCGTCCTCATCGCCGTCGTCCGATTTCTCGGTGTCCTCTTCGTCAGGCGGTGCTTCCTCGTCATCGGCCTTTTCCATCTCAGGATCGTGCTCTTCCAATATGGCCCGGATCTGATCGATCAGCTCGCCTTTGCCGCCGTCGTCCTCGTCGAGATCTTCCTCGTCTGGCGCAGGAACGTCGCCACCCTCATCCTTCTCGGTGGTGTCGGCTTCCTCTTCTGCCGGGGCTTCTTCCTCGCCCTCACCGCCACCGTTCTCCTGCATCCACTGTTGCAGCGCGGCCTGATGCTTCGCCTCGTCTTCGTGAATTGCGGCAATGATCTCCTTGAGCTTCGGGTCCTGGATGCTCTCAAGGGCCTGGCTCAGTGCCTCCACGCCCCCGGACTCGTCCGCTAACCGTTCCTTGACGAAATCGAGATCGGAGGCTCCTTTCTCCATCCCTTCATCGTCGTCTTGTATTTCTTCATCATCTGGCATTTTTGAACCTCCTAATTTAGGGGTGTGGATTTGCGAATAGTCAAGCATATTTTAGCACCATTATAATTCAAAGCAGATTTTGTGAGCATGAGAAATCACCATCAGTAAATTATTTATAGACAATAATCGATAATTAGTAATATGCAAAATCAGCACTTCAAAGCTTTCCGGCCTCACCTGACCGGACAGCAGACCACGCTTCAGCAGTATTTCTCTGCGTCCGGGCCAAGCGCCTGTAGCTCGGCCCATTCATCGACGAGCGCCTTACTTCGGGCGACCATTGCTCGATAGGCCTCGTATTCTTCAGAAGTCATGTAGAACAGTCCAAATTGAAATTGATATCAGGATTCATCGCCCAATAATGAATTAGTAGATTGAACCAGTGCCAACGGTTGCGATTTGTTTTCATATGACAACTATCGCAGAGCGGGACTAACGCCCACGTCATTCCTTTACACCCCTGCAACTTATTATAATCAATGTGGTGTATAGAATGGCATCGTCTGATTTCGGGCGACTCGCACACAAAACAACGCCTACCAAATTTGTCTCTTACATATTCTTTTAGTGCATGATTGAATTTATGACAATATGGTTCGAAACTTTTTCCACCTAACCAGCCGGGGTTATTCTCAAGCGCATTCGCACAAGACGGTGAGCAGAATTTGCCGCGACCGTATTTGAGTGCACTTTTTGTAACTCGGAACGACTTACCACATGATGTGCATGTGCACTCTACGCGTTTATCCTGTGAGAGATGGTAACAATTGAGCGAGCAATATTTCCTGCCCTTATTATCGACCTCTGATCTAAATGCATAAAACTCGATTCCACATTGGTGGCAGATACATTTTACACTATGTTCTGCCCACGCGCCCCCAGGACGACGCGCTTCGTCATAACAAGCCTGTGTGCAATATTTTACACCTTTCTTTTGTTCCCATGGGCGCGCCCAAAACTTCTTTCCACACCGGGCGCATATGAGGTATTTCCCGCCTTTGTGGTTTGGATTTCGCGCGCCCTGATAATATTCACCACGGCATTTTCGTGAGCAAAACAACGCATGGCCACGCTTTATCGCAGACGGATAAGCGTGAAATTCTTTATTACAATTTAAGCATGACTGAATCAAACTTGACGCCTCCTATAGCGTTCCTAGAAGTTTTTATGTTGGCAGGTGGTCTAGGAAAACCACTTTTCGGGAGCTACCCTAGCCAACGATCAATATTTAGCGTAATGCCATATATAAGTATTGCTTCTGCTGTTACTGATCTTATATCGCACCGCCGATGTAATGCCCGGTGCCCGCATATCTATCTTCATCCAACCTCTCTAAGAAATGTATGCAGTGTGGGTGCCAGATTCCGGCGTCTTCCGCTTCTGATTTAGTTGGATACCCAGGAGTTCGGCCTGTGATGCTAATTACACGACCCGCCCAATCGCGACACGATTGACAACTATTAGATCTGACTTCGCGTGAAATCCTCATGAGGTCTTCTTGATTTTCTCGGGCAGCATTCTCAACCGCTTCGTTAAAGACGTTTCTTGCCACATTGATAGCCAGCATCTCAATGTAGCTGCTTAATCCTAATTCTTTCCCGTCTATCGTTTTGTGACCCACGATGTCACCACGCAAACCAGTATAGTCGGGTTTGACTTGTGATAAAGTTGCCTTTGCCCTACGTCTTTCTGACTCGCCTATAATTTCCTCTATATGTCTTGATATTTGTGAGTCTATTTCTTTAAATCTGTTAAATTCTTGTGTGGCCATTGATTGAGCTGCTTTTGCATGCGCTCCTTGGAGAAAAGGAGCTTTCGCACCAGTGACATACAAACCCGGAACGCTCACTTGTAGCCAGGAGGCCGCTTGTGCTAAGAGAGTGCGCCTTATGCGGCCAGTCTCAGCCCGCATCCTGTCGGGCTGCTCCATGTTGCGGCTGATCGCTTCCCGGATGTCCTTCTCAGCCTTCTTATAGAGCATGGCGATAGCGGCGGCGGTCTCCTTGATCCGCTTCCGGGGGTCCTTCTCCTTCTCGGTGCCGCGGACGGCCTTCTGGATTGGAGCATCCGGCAGAGCTGCGATGAGTGCTTCCATCGGCCTGCCCGACATCTTCCAGAGCAGGCGCTTCAGCTCGACGACGTTGTAACCCAGTGCCTTGGCCTGCTGCCAGAAGTCGCTAGTGAGGAAATCATAGCGGGCTTGATCGGAGAGCTTGGCATCGCTCAGGTAGCCCGTCTCTCGGATGAGCTGAAAGAGTTCTGCGTTCATGAGACACCTTTATATGATGAGGATGATGATTAAGAGGTATGGATGAATATGATAAAGCTACCCAGGATCGCACGCTTGCCTGGCTCGCATCTTTGGGTATATCAATGCCCTGTGATAATGCAACGGATGGATTGGCGAAGGCAATTATCCAAATGCAGGCCATCCGAGATGTGCTTGACCGAACTCATCAGGCTAAACATGACGAGTGGCTAGAGGTGAAAAACAATCATGTCACTGTTTGTGTGAACGTCATGCTCCCAGGACATATTGAGTGGTGCGAAGTAACATTAGGCACGGGCGCATATGAGGATTTGGCAAAAGCATGATCTGCCCCCATTGCAGCTACGAGTGGCAGCCACGCAAAGAGAAGCCAAAGAGCTGCCCGATGTGCAAGCGATACTTAGAGAAGCCGAAAGCAAGAAGGCTAAGACATGATGAATGAATATGAATACTGGGTAGGCAAAAAAACGTTATTGGACCTGTTCGGAGCTCGCCTTATTTGGGATCTGATTCAATCAGATGTCGAAAACGGAATTGATGCCGACCCGATAGCGATTGATATTATGAATCATTATATATCACAAGGCGTCATAATTGGTATGCCCGAGTTACCAAAAGCGAACATAGCAGACCATTTGGCAAGAGTAAAACGCGTGAACATATATCCTTGAAGAAGCCAAAGGTGAAACATGACCGACCTAACTGAAGAAGATCGTCGTTACATCCGATCCAGGCTACTGCGTTTGGAGGCAGGTAGTATGCTGGATGCTATTGAGCGAGAAAATGAAGCCGTAGCGGATCAGAAACAGATCACGACCGAAGTCGCTTTCTGGTCCCAGGTGCTATCTGGTAAGATACCGATGACCCGTGAGAGTTTGCGAGGAGTCTGACTTTTTTTTCAAGCTGCCCCTAGTATCGCGTCCAGCGCACTCTTGCCGTCGAGCAAGCTCTCGATTGGCGCGTCACCGTGCTCTTGGAGCTTCTCGTCTACCTCCTGCTCGACATACGAAGGCAGACCCAAGTTGGAGATGATAGTGTCCCGGATACCTGCCTGCTTGCTGAGATCCCAGCCACTCTTCTCGAAGAGGCCCAAGATGGCAACTACGTCCTGTGTGCTGATCGGCACTATGGGATCGTAGACTATACGAGGCTTGGGCTTGCCTTTTTCGAACTCGAATTGTGGATTGAGGCGGAAGAGTTGGCGAACGGCTTGCTGGTTGATGCTCTCCATAAAAGCGGTGAGTGTTGCATCAACAGCTAACGTGAAATTGTCGGTTTTGTCGCGACTCAATGCCAACGATCCTGTGCCCCCCATGCCAAGAGCCATGAACTCACTCATCGTCGAGATCAGGATTGCCTTTGCCTCTGCATCTATCGCAGCGGTGATGTGCCCAATAATATCAGCACCCTGGGCGGGCTGCAAGAATCCTAACTTGATCTGAGGTTGCCCGTTCGCGTCCCAGATCTGGGGGGAGATGACCCACTTCTGTGCGTCTTGATTTATATTGGTCATCGTATCCACTAAGCTTTGATACGATGCCATTGCATCTATTGCCGCTTGATTTGTTGGATCTGCAGCAACATACTGAGGCGCATTGGCGATGTTTGCCGGGACCTCTGCCCACGGGATTCCTGCACCACCTCGATCTGCTGATACATTTCTGATGTCTTCCATTACCTTTTTGGTGCGCCAAGCACGCCAAGCACCCCGTAAGATGGATCGGCCTTCTGGGTTGTCCTTGCCCGGCTCCGCCCGGATGAGGATAAGTTTCTCTACGGGAATAAATGTGGTTTTGTAGTCAGGTGCCGCGATCTGAGTAAAGCCCCTCAGTCTAGTCACATCTATTGGATCATAATCCCAATGTAAAATAGAGTCAGGAGACCTAAACGCAAAGTTTGCCCATCCGATGGCACCATCGTCGTAATTGGATGAGTAGCGATCATCGTCCTGCTCACCTTCTCGCTGCTTATAGACTTTTTCGAAGCTAGAAAATCCGAATTGAAGTGTCGGTTTTGCAGCAGTGGCCACGAAAGTTTGCCAGCTATGCTGCATATCATTCATATTGTTTTCTAGGAACTCAAACGACCCGTTTTCCTTGTTTTCATCGATTACTGGATCTGCATGCCATTTTGCCCGCCTGATGAAGACAGAGTAAGCGTTGAGGGCAGCACCACAATAGGCGTCGGTGCCCATCTCCTCATAGGCGAGGAATAGATTTCTGCCTTGCAGCTCCGGGAGGTAGTCGCGTTTTATCCAACCCGGCAAAAAATATTGTTGCCCAGATCGGCCAAACTGTTGCCGATTCAAGGCGCGTGGGGATGAATTGAATTTTGGATAGGGATTATAGGCGGCCTTAGCTACCTTGTTGCGATTGTCTTTTGCCATTGAACCCCCCAGTAACTAAATGCTTATGCCGTCTTGGATGTATTTGTAAGCCCAGTGATTTACGAGCAGGTTGAAATATTCAAATCTATGATTACTGCTTTGGTTATGACATTTTTGACATAATGGCAATAAGTTCCACCGTTTGCCATAGCACCCAGCCATCTTATCAAAATTTACGTGATGCACCGAGAGCTTGCGCTTATTTTCTGCTTCTGTTGTGTGGCATAAGTAGCACTTGCGGCCATATTCATCTCGTATCGATTCGCGGAGTTTTTCTGTCCATTTTGGACAGTAGGGCAGGAATGATAGGCCTCCGCGCCATTGGTGGTTTCTAGGTCCGTCTCGGACATATGGCCTAGCCGTGATGTTATACTTCTTTAGCGCATTTCGTATTGATTCATCATTGCATCCTAATAGTTTAGCGCATTGTGAAATAGATAATTGCTGACACACATAGTACTCTTTTAGCCATTTGTCTGTTGCCCCGGTGGGTGGAGTTTGAAAAGGCCTTGTAGCTATGTTATGTCTTCTTAGAGCATTCAATATTGTTTTGGGGCTGCAGCCAACCAATTCACCGCACTCGGAGAGGCTCAATTCCTGTCCGATATACCTTTCTTGAAGCCATTCTTTTGTTAAGATTCTGTTTGGGGTTCGCCGCATTGGCCTGAGCGGAATATTTGCCCTGCGCAAGCACCGTTCGATGTGGCTTCTTCCTAGCTTCTTTGCGCATTGTCTGAGAGTAAGCCGCTGAACGACGTAATAATCATACAGAATATCATATGGTATGTCTATCCTCTTGCTCACTTAACTACATCTCCTGCCATGTATCCCTGAAAAGCTCTAAGTGCTGGCTGGCGGTCAGGAAACCGCCCCTTCGGGATCAGTGATCAGCCGATCCCTAGCCAGCAGATAATGATTGGCTCAATAGCATATATACTTATCGTGTCGCTTCATGCCGGTTTGCTTCGGCTTTGGGGCTCTGGTGGAACTGTGGGTAGATGCCCCCGGCCACGGGTGAAGCTGCTTTGCCGACGCGATCGGTTTTCTTCATTGCCCAACCCCTGCTCAGATTTTCGTGAAGCGAGTGGCATAACTTAGTTGCCTCTCAGCAGCTTCGTACAACTCGCGCGACTTTTTTTCCTTCTCTTCGATCTCAATTAATATAGCATTGAGAGAGTCCGCGCGTGTTTCTACCATATTAATTCTCCATTTAGAATTTTACTTTTTTGCAGCTTTCCGCCGATTAGTCTCTCTGCTTTAGATCTCTGAAAATAGGAATTGGCGGACTATGATAGAAATGTGGGCAGAAGTATTCTGTGGCGAGGATTATTTTTCACTCGTTTTACGCAGCCGCGCTTCTATGCGTTCCCCGCACTTGTTGCATACGGTCCCACGCATATTCTTTTCATGCTTCAAGTCTTCCGGTGGCATATATGGCGTTCCTATAAATGTTCCAAAACACTGACAGCACTCGAACATATAATTTGTTATACTGGCATGCACTTCTATGTTCATTCCTTCTTCGCCCCCTTCGTCCTGTTAGTGCTTCTACTAACCGCTCGCAGATTGCGCTTGCTGTTGCTTCCGCCATCCGAGAGTGCGTGCTTGTGGTCGGCCTCTCTTGGGTCGCCGCGCTTGAGTCCCAGCTTCGCCCTGGCGGCGTTTCGCTCGGCGCGCTCCCTGATGTGCTTTGGCTGACCATGATATTCTCGGTATTCCTGCTTATAGTCGCGGGCTGCTTCTTTTTCGATCCGCTTCAGGATTGCTTTGAGCGCCGGTATGTTCATGATCATAGTCGTTACCATGCACGCTTTTCAATCGGAGCCTACATCGGGATCTAAATCCCACCCAGGAGCGTGCCATGAGAATGCTCCGTGGATATCTCCCTTGAATTCAGGGGTGTGACTGATCGCTTCTAAGAAGCCCCCGAATACATTCCGCAGACTTCTCAGTTTAATCTCATAATCCACGTCCATGAGTACTAACGCATCGTGATCTCCGGGACTGATCACATCTTCAGGATGAGCACGCGGCATTTCCCAACTGTCCAATTTTCCCATTGTTTTTACCTCCACGGTGCTTTTCGTGTGGCTCCTGCAAAGGTGAGCTTGGGGGTGTCCTGTGCCAGTCCTAAAGCCTGCCAGGCATACGCCATACTGTCGACCTGATCGTCATGGTTGCCGATTGGGAAGCCGAGGAGCTCGGCCTCGAACTCCTGTGGCAATCCTCGGACATGATATACCTGGCCCAGCTCATACCGGGCCTCCAGAGGTGCGAACCTGCTCACCTTGTCGTTTATCGGCTTGATGCCCCGCACGTTTAGCGATGTCTGAGCAGCTAATTGCTGGATTAGAGCCCTCTGGTATTGGACATCCTCGATTGCCACCACGGAAGGCTTCCACCTGGCCGCAAGCTGCTTGATGAACTCTATTTGCTGTGAGAATGATGCTCTGACTCTTTGGACATCGAGGACGTGCAGGTTTCCTGCAGAATCCCGGCCCAGGACGGTGCCAGCAGTATAGTCAGCCGTCTCTTTCTCAGATATGGCCAGGTCGATGCCTAGAGAGATCTTCAGGTTGGCCGGGGCTTTGTCTTCGTACTTCAGCCAGGCCCGTTGTATCCTGGTTGCGCCGGCGGCTATGAACTTGCACTCGTACTCCTGAGCTACCCAGGCGTTGCCTCGCTCTAAGCGTTCTTCCTCGATGAAAGCCGGGTCGATCCTGGGGCAATGGTCCCACGGCACCTCGACCTTTTGCCAGCCCTGGCTTTTGGCCCATGTATCGAAAAAGAAGCCCTGCTCGCCCCTCGGGGTGGACATCAGGATAAGGCGACCCTTGGATACGGCCAGCATGGGCCTGACTGCGCCATAAAGCTCGTCGGGAATTCCTGACGCCTCATCGAGGATAAGAAGGGTGACGGCGCTGATGCCCCGGATGGTCTTCTCGCTGCCAGGCAGCGCCAGGACTCTTGAGCCGTTGGCAAACCGCACCGAGAGCTTGGTGTCGCTGTCCAGCTTGACATCTTTGTTGACTAATGATAGAAATTCAGCGAACTTGAGCATGAGCTCCTGAGACTGCCTCAAAGATGGTGAGTCAAGGACTATGACGCTCTTGGGCTTGTTGATGGCTTCCCAGAGGGCCAGGATGGCTGTCGTTGTGGACTTGCCAGACTGCCGGGAGCAGTTCAGTATAATCCTCTGGGCCCTTGATCTCAGGAATTTAGCCTGCCATGGGTCCGGGGCGAACTTGAGGTAATGCAGAGCGAAAGTGACCGGATCTTTCCGGGCCTTTTCCCGGAGAAGGTCTTCAGCCATCTGGATAGCTTCCAGCATTATCGATCGTCTCGATGAGTTCTTTGAGCCGGGCATCTAGTTCGGCCTCTGACAGTGATTCTATTGCCGTAGCCTTGCGGCTCTCTGGGTCGTCCCCAGATAGCTCCAACTCGAGCTTGACGGCATCAGTCATTATCTTAGATCCTGCGGACCAATAGATCGAAGCGGACCCCAGGGTGAGCTTGTGCTTCTCGCCATCAGAGATTTCAAACTCTTCACCTAGGTCGGTAGACATCAGCTGCTTTGAGCGAAGTTTGGCCAGGTTGATGAGCTCCAGGGTGTTGACGATCTCATCGACGGCTTTGTCTCGACGTTCTTCGAACTTCTTTGCTCGCTTCTGTTTCGCTTCGACTACCATGTCTTTTAGATTCCAGACGGCAGTCTTATAGCGCCCGATTGTGGAATACAGGCCGGGCTGGCCTATTTCTTTAGCGATGGTGCGCGGGCTTTTCTTATCGGTAAACCCCTGCTCGATTATATCGATGTAAGGGGCCAAAACTTCGTATGCCATATTATGACCTGGGGCAGGGTGATGCAATGATGCAGACTGGGGCAGGGTGATGCAGATCGGTGATGCAATGAATTAGAATCGGCCTGGCCGGGCTTCGCTTTTCGATGTAGGTAGGAGGGAAATTACGAATCCCGATGGCTCAGGACATGGTCCCGGCCAGGCTGGTCACTGAGGGTGACTAGAATATATTTTCTCAATGTCTGATAATTTGAGGTGCTTGAGGCCCACTTCTGCGATTACCTCTCTTATGGCTTGCTCGCGTTCTTGCCATTTCGGGTTATAGAATGTCCTTTTGCTCGATCTGGGATCAATTATTTTGATGACCCCATCCACCTCAATATAGGCCTCGGTTGGCCGGATCAGGAACATCTAAGCCACACGAGAGACTCGAACTCTCAGCCATCCGGTTACAGGCCGGGCGCACTTCCGGTTGTGCTTGTGTGGCAGGAGGAAAGGGGCCGGTCGTCACTCCGGCCCATTGGTCTGGCATCCCGCAGTGGATGATTGTTATGTGGCTGCCCCACCAGCATATTAGGTACGCTTTTCCCGGTGGTGGGACTCGACTTGCGTCCTACCTGACAGGCTCAGGAAGCACGGGGCCTGAATCCGTGCCCGTTTACTCAGTCTAGCCACAACGCAGAAGGTAGGAATCGAACCTACTCGCGCCTTGCAGCGCACTCGATTTCGAATCGAGCGCATTTCCGGTCTGCCACTTCTGCTCTAGGGCTGCGCTTATCCCGCGTACTCTCACCCCGCGGTCGGAATTCAGAGCGCGCAGCCGTCATATAGGGTATCATCGCAATCGCCGCCCCGAAACTCAGCGGGTGCGGCGATGTATGTCTGAACAGGACACGCTCGCAGGAACCGAGGAAGCAATAGCTCCCCGCCTTTTGAGTGCCTGTTCACTCTGAAATTTTGCCATCATGACTTTTTTTAACTCGTCTGCCTCAACTATCGCTGCCAGGTTCGGCAGAGGCCTGTGCCCTTCGCCGTATTCAGGCGGGCTTAGAGGATTCGCCCTCAGCAGCGGCCTCTCGCTCGGCTTGAGTTCCGGATCCTGTGGCTGATCTGTCGGCACGTTCCCTCAGCTCCTTGTATTTCGCCTGCACGCGCTCTGAGGCCATTCTGGCAGAGAGTTGTGCCTGAGACTGCTGGAATGCTACCCTAGCAGCGTTGCGGCCCTTGGTGCCGCTCCAGAATGTGCGGGTTCGGGATTTGTCGGACATGGAAAATTAGATACTGTGGTCATAATGCACAGCTTAACCGTGCTGGTCACGCCTTTGCAGCCCGGTAGAAATCCCGGTTGCTGCGATCGTACATTTTGCGAGGAGGTGGGGCAGCTTCCTTTCTACCATCCGAATAATGATAAGTAACTTGCACAAAGCCCTCGGTGTTCCCCCCATCATTGAACACCGTGCTGCATTTTGGATTGTCGCAAACCGCTCGTCCATCCGGCCAGACTGCAATTCTTCCCCCGCACGAGCACGCCCGTCTGGCGAATCGAGAACCCTTGGTTGGGCCAAGGTACATGGAGAATTGCTGTTTAGGATCAGCAATACGCTGCTTCCTGATGAGGTACTCCTGGCGAGTCATGATGCCTTCGGAGGTGTCGTGTAGTGCTGCAATGTCAGCATCCCAAAAACAGTCTTGCCGAGCCGATCGGGTTGCGTGTGCTGTCCTCCCCTGGAATCGACTGGATCGGCGCATATCACATAGTTGGCCCTCCTAAAAATATTACTCTTTGCTTTCGATAGCTGTCGTATCGATTACTGTCGTTTTGGCAGCAATCGCCTGATATTCGACCCGCACCCAGCCGCCGCGGTGGTCGCTTGCTCTCGCTTCCTCGTGATTGATCTTCTTGGCCAGGCCAAGGTGAATGAGGAGATTGAGGCAGTCCCGAACGGTATTCTTTTCCATCTTCACGGCTTCGGCCAGGTCTCTCAGGGGGGTTGGATGCTCGGGCAGAGCATTCCATACGGCCAGGATGGTAGATGATCGGACCATCTCAGGCCCTCCACCACATCCACCGAAGAATGCATCCCGACTCGGTGATGATCGTATCTTGCTTGCGACGGACTGCCTTGAACTTCAGCAGTGCCTTCAGAGCATCCTCTATCTGGGTTTGCGTAGCCCCTAGCCAGATTGCCAGATCCCACGTTGACCGGGCGAACTCCTCGTTATCCGGCAAAATGGCCTCGATCCGGTCTCTGAGGCGCTCGTAGGTGACGATCATAGTGGCCTCCAACGAATGACGCAGCCCACTTTCGCCCGCACCGCAGGGTAACGCTTCACCCCAGGGTAGCGGACGATCGTCTTTTCGCACACCCCGGCCCTGACCAGCTCGTCCAGCCACTTTCGCGCCCGCTCAAGATCAGTGTCGCACTTGGTAGAGATCTGCCGAACGGTGGTAATCTCGCCCGGCCTCAGTGCGGCCAGGAGAGCTTTTAGTGTATCGGCTTTCATGGGGTCACCCACCAGCGGCCAACCCGTGCCACGTCGCCGTGCTTGATCGGCAGAGGAGCGATCTCACCAGATTTCTTGAGACAGGCGATCGCCCTCGATACCGTGGCATCGTTGCGTCCTGTGCCTCTGTAAAGCTCATTGCTCCTGATGGGTCCGAACGCTGCAATGATCCAGAGCACCATGTCTTGTGTGCTCATGCGCCGCCCCTCTCGCCTTTCGGCCTGCCGGACTGCTCCATCTTAGCTATGCGGCCTTCCCAGACCTGGACATTTTTCTTGCAGATCCTGATATTATCCTGCATTCTCCTGGCCGCTTGCTCCTGGGCGAAAAGCATCTCCTGGAAGTAGGTTAGATGAGCGAGGGCTTCTTTCCGCTCAACTTCTCGACCCCCCTTCATAGATCGGCCCCCTGCTGCAAGAGCCTGCGGCGAACTGCTGCCTCGCTGTACTGGTAGCCTTCCCCGACGAGCTGCTCTGAGATCTTGTCAGGTGACATGCCGCCTTTCCAGAGCTTCCACATCCATTCGTCGATTTCCTGCCGAGAGAGAGCGACGATATCAGATTGCGGCTTATCCGTTCGTGGGAGAGGCTTGCCGTTCTCTGGTTTGTTGCGTCTTCCTCTTTCGATATAATAGCGGTTCTCTACGTCCTTATGACTGCAGACGATTCCTTTCTTCTGCAGTGCTGCGAGAATTTCTGCGAACTTCTTCCCGGATTCCCGCTGCGATATGATGAAGTCGTCCTCGCTGTGGGGGATTTTGGGGCCATTGGCCACGTCCAAGACAGTTGAAATCTTTTCAACATTCCGGGATTCCCGGACAGTTGGAGTTTGGTCCTGGGCGGGCGTTTCGGGCAGGTTAGAGGACGATTCCTGCGGGATTTCAGCATTTTTCGGCCCCTGATCGGCTGGAGTCTCGGCCTTTTCAGGCCTAAGCTGGATTTGCGCTTCTTCAGTTTTTTCAACTATTCGGGAATTCCGAGTAGTTGCCTCATCTGCAACGCCGGCCTGGGTGTGCTCTGCCTTTTCGATCGGCTTCAGCTCGATCATGATCATCTCGTCGGCTTCAACGATATGATCGCCGTTTCCGTTTTCTGGCCTGCGGACGTTCCGCGGATGTATCTTTCTGGAGAGATTCTTGATGACGCCCTCTGAGACTCCGGCCAGCCGGGCCAGTTCTCTTGCTGGTGCTTCGGGGTTCTCATCCATGATCCTGTATATCCGCTCGTTGCGGGCTGCATACCACTCTGGAGTTCTGGCCGCTTTTCCCGCTGCAGGCGCGTCGTTCTGCTCTCCGTTCATGGCTGCTGCGAGCTGATTGACTGCAAGTTCTACGGCGGGCCAGTTGCGAGCTACATCGAGCGGGACTGTCTGGCCGTCTGGTGGGAAGATGGCTTTCAGGAGGGTATCGGGAGTTGTGGACATTATCATTACCTCTTGTTGTTGATTAGCTTCTGGATCTTCTTTTCAGTGAGCTTGGATTTCGGCTTTGCTTCGGGCTTAGGTGGTTGGCATTTGTCCGGCACGGGAAATCCGGAAGTAGTTGTATCCGAATAGGAACGAGAAGGGGGGCAGGTCATGCATTGCCCCCTTTGATTTCGATATTGATCGGCTCACCAATATGTGAGCGGTAGTACTCCTCTTTCTCAGGTGGCCAGGCTGCTCGTATGGTAGTCCAGAGCTGGCCAGATGTGAGGAGCATAAGGATGAGGAACTCCTGGCCAGCCGGTAGAGGGAAGTTGCCGGGCTTGTTCCGGTACTTGGTATCCCATTCCAGGAATTCTGCCGAGAGCTGGGCCCGCTTGACCTTGAAGACTGCCAGTAGAGTAGTTGGCCTATCGGGATTCATCATCTCAGGGGCGTCGAATGGCATCTTGAGGTATTCTTCGGAGAATGTGACTGTGCACCGGCCTGACGGGTCCTCCTGGAGCTGGGCGTCTTTGGCCCTGGCCTGGGCGATCTTCTTTTCCAGCACTGCTTTCAGGCGAGGATTAGATTCTGATTCTACCCGGCCATCCGGCAGGATCATTGCTGCACCGCGCGGATGGAAAACGTGGGCTATGCCGTCTTCTGTTATGGCGCAATCGAAGCCCTCCTCGGCGGCGTAGTCCTTGGCGACTTGGGGGGGATTCAACTTAGACACCTCGCTTGTTCCAGGCCCGAAACTTCAATAGTGCCTCTGGCCGAGGGAACTCTCCCTCGAAACACACACAACGATCGTCTATCGTCAGGAACGCGGGCGGTTTTTCGGTTGGAAAGGAGAGGAGATGAATCGGAAAGCCATGCTGAATAAGCCATGCTTTCATGGCTTCAATGCCCCCTGGCTGAATACTTCGGGCCGAGTAAATGCACAGCTCGAATTCTAAGAGAAGTATCGGTTTAGTCATGCCTCTGCCTCCATGATCTTTGGCGGTGCAGCCCGATTGATTCGGGCCAACCGCAGCAATGCGTCTTTTTCTGACTTCCCCCAAATGAAATACGTCGTGCCCTCTGGTGTCCCTTCCTGGATGCCTTCTTGCTCTGCAGGCGGCCAGCAGAGGCTCACCGTTGCGGGAAGCTGTGGCTCTCCTCCGATGATCTCCACATGAATCCGGAAGGGCTGCAGGCCAGCCTCGATCTGCACCTGGAAAGGATCTGTTTCCCGGCTGATGATCTCGGCTTCCGGATCGATCTTCTGGATGATTGCGAGAGTCTTCTTTAGCAGGAGGACATCCGTATATGGTCCGGTCCAGTCGTCCCCCTGTGTTGTGGCAATTACGTGCATTTGCATCTTGAATCCTCCATTCAAATTATAGTTAAAATTTAACTAAACTATTTCGTTTGAGTCTATAGCTTACTGCGTAAAGCTATTATTTCATTATTATTTTTTCCTACCCACATCTAATCACTAACAATCCAAGACCATCAAATTGAGATATTTAGCTCAATTTCACCCTATTCAGAGTGGCACCATCTACCGACCACGATAGATAGTTTAGTTAAATTTTAACTATATTTTTGGGACCTCCCGGAGCCATTTCTTTCGATGATCTGCTTTGTCCCTGGTCACGATATATTTGTCAGGGAACTCTATTTTCAAGGCTGCGACAGAATAGTTAAGCAAAACATCATTAATTTCCAAGAAGCCCTTCAGCGCCTCGTAGCTGGCTTTATGGTCCGGCCTGTCCTCCATGTACCTATCTATCTTTTTGGCACGATCATGAGAGACCTGGCTGAGTACTTTGTCAGGATGTTCAAGCTTGGATACCCGTTTATTTATCGATGCAATTAATGATGGGAAATGCTCTCGAATTTCTATAATAGCCTCAGTTGCTTCAGAAGCTTCTTTCTTCAGGTCCTCAATCTCTCTGGCCCGCTTATTATTGTCTGCCCGCAGAGACTGAGTTTCTATTAGGAGATCGTTAATCGTCTCTCGCAAACCTTGCCGCTCATCCGGCGAGAGTGTAGCCAATCCAGCGACCCTGCGTTCCAGCTCGTTGAGTCTGCGCTCCGTGTCGGGGCTGGTTGAGGACTCCTGTAATGCGTCTAGCCGCTCAACTATAGATTCCTGCCATTGAATTATGCTCGCGTCCAACGGGCGATCTTCTGGGGAATATTCCGAAGCCCGGACAAATCCAGAACTCATCAGACCTTTGCCCCCAGTTCTCTGGCCCTTTTCTTCAGCTTCTCGTTAACTGATGAGAGGCGGCGGAGTTCCAGATGTGTTGTGATTATTTCATCTTGGACCCTCACGATTTCATCGAGCAGCGCATATTTCTCAATCTCGTCTGGATCAATGTCAACTGGCTTGAGATTGATAAGGGGTAGATCTGCGGCCATCAATCCCGTCCCTGAAATTGCCCCTCGGAGGAGAAATCTTCTAATATATTGATTGATACAGCCATATTGTACTCCAAACCTGCCTGCGAACGGTTCCAGCCGGACGCGGGCAACTTTTACTTACCCTCGGCTTTTTCTGTTAGAATGGCTAAGAGAAGCTGCCGCCAAGTCTGACCTTTTGCCTTTACGGCACTGAATTTTTCGAACTCCTCCTCAGTCACAGGTACAGTAATATACCTTATACCTAGCACGGATTTCATACTCATGTGTACGCACCGTTATGATATAAATGTTTCTTGCGGACTATGCGGACTATGCGGACTATGCGGAGAACGCGGTCTTTTTGTCATAATTTTAGCGCCCACCTGTACCGACGCTTGCCCGGCCCACCATGATGCCTAGGGCCAGCCATTTCTGTTGTTCGGGCGTGGTGTTCTGCAGCAGGGATACGAGCATCTGCTCTGCTCTATCCCAGTCCTTCCCTGCCGCAGGCGATGCTTCAGACAATGCGGCTTCGTAGCTAGCCTCAATATCTTCCCAATCTTCAGGAGATAATGAGAAAGCGTCGAGTGCAGTCATACTGCGGCCCTCTTGTCCCATAGCCAGTCCGGAATCTCGATCCGCTTGAATGCCTGTGGCTTGATCTCTCCGAACGGTTGGGCTCCATCGAGCTTAACCTGACTTTTGGGAAACCAATAGCAGACCTTTCGTTCGCCTGCCGGTGAGCGATGGATTACAGCCAGGAGGATTGCCTTCTCGGTCTGCCGCTCGATCTGGTGGGCGATAGTGACGGTTGCGCAATCCAGTGCGGCTATTTTCTGCTCACGGAGTTGGAAGATTACCATCCGGATACCACCTCGTAGTTAGTCCAGAGACATTCTGTCCGGATCCCTCCCTTTACTGAGGAATTGATCCTCTTTGCAGGTGCCTCGGACTTATGCCAATCTCTGTATAGATCATCCATATCGGGACAGGAATAGCCCGATATGGCCACATGGGCCTTGCAATGGAGCAGGACCTCGGCTAATTCCGCATGCTGCTCATCCGTGAACTCAAATTGGCCGTATGCCTTCTTGCAGCTCCTGGCGGCTGTGTGATAGGGCGGATCTACGTAGAAGAGCGCTGCCGGATCGTCGTACCTCTTGATTAAGTCGAGCGCCGGCAGGCATTCGATCTGTGCCCTCATCAACCGTCCAGCAATTTCCTCGAGTCCCGGGATCCCATTGATCCATCTGGAAACACTGCACGACATGCCTTGTCTGGATGTATTCTTGCAATAGGCCCAACGACCAGGAGACGCACTTTCGGAGAGGCCAAAGAATGACTGCCGCGTTCTGACATAGAATCGGCGAGCCCGCTCGAGCTCCGATGCACCTTCGGCGGGATCCAGGGACTCGAGATATTCGGCCCGACTGAAAGGTGTGAATGATAGCATCCTGATGAGGTCCTCGCCCTGGTTTCTGAGCACTTTGAAGAAGTTTACGACATCGCCATTTAGGTCGTTGTAAGTCTCCACGGGCGAGGGTACTCGGTTGAGGAGCACTGCACCGGATCCCCCAAACGGCTCAATATAGTGGTGGCATTTTGGGAGCAGTGGCAATAGCCATGATAAGTGGCTGAACTTCCCACCATACCAGCCGAATGCGATCTTGCCGCGGCCCACCTTGCCGAGGTGACGATCATCCTGGAAAGTTGCCGTCTGAGTGATCATTAGTAGCCCTCCAGATGCATCCAAGCCCGATGCTTCAGCCACCTGCAGCAGTTCTCATACGTCTGGTTGGCCTGGTAGGCCTCCCATAGCCGCTCAGATTCGAACGACGCAACAGGCAGCAACGGCACATAATAGCCTTCCGGGAATTCCTCATACATTGCGTGAGATTCCGGAGATGTTGCCACATGCCGGGCAGGTATGCACTCATCTAGGTTGAGGCACTCACACAGGGGCGCAAGGTCGTCTAACCCACAGCCACATTCTGCATAGGGATTGCACAAGCCATCTGCACCCATTGCCCGGAGGTGATGGATCAGGACCTCCCTCAGAGTGATCATTCCAGCCCCCTCCGCTCCTCGATTAGAGCCTCTAAGAGGTGGGCATAATTAATCACATCAGTTATCTTTTCAGATAGCAGCTCTTTTGAGGGGATCTCTCCCCGGTGCTCGATGCCATAGATGATATCTACCACAGAAACGATATGCTTCGCCCACATGCCGAGGAGGGCCGTCTCTGGCTCGATGTCCTGCAAGGCCGCCGCCACCTTGAAATTGTGCAGCCTGTCGGAGGTAGCATATTCTCCCGCCTTTAGGTCGAGAACTTTGGCACATTTCGCCATGCGGTCTTTGACCAGCAGTTCAAATTTTTCTGGACTCATTTCCCAGACCTCCTTAGTAATCGGTGCACGGCTTCGATATCGGCCCGCCAAACCCGCGGATGGATAGGGGCCCGGACGTGCGGGATGGGCTGAGGCCGGACGACGCGCTCTCTCGTCTGGTGGGTGATGCGAATCATGGCACGACCTCTGCAAAATTATCCAGGCATTTGTGCCGGGCCCTCGTGACCTGTAGTCTTTCCTGCTCTGCTTTCCTGCGCTCCTCGACCCTCTTCTCCGCTATCTCTTCGGGTGTTGGGGCCTTAGAGCCGTGCCGGCCCAGGTGATGGCAATCGAAGCATAGCGTAACGAGGTTGTTGAGGTCGAACTCCGATCCACCTTCAGATATTGGTATGATGTGGTGGACCTCGAGCTCCAGGGGGACTTCCACCTCGGAGCGTCCCACGAATTTCCACCAACGTCTGGGATCTTTTGGGAATGGCTGTGAGAGTCGGAAATTGGACCGCCTGACAAATCGAAATATTGTTGTGGTGCTGCCGCGGCTGCGACCACAATCCTGACAGGTGTAGGAATCCCGCGCCATGACTCGTTCCCGGATCTTGGACCAATCCAGGACCGTGCGCTCGACGAAAGCCACCTCACATTTATGATCGCAACACATCAGGCTATTTGGCGGATCGGAGTTCCTCAAATATCCGCTCTTGGTGAGAATGAGTGCCTTGGTGAAGCCGATCTTCTTTCCACATCCGAGGCAATAGCCATCAAAGTTGGCCCTCGCCCAGTGGTATTCCGAGCTGTCGAAGGTCTTGCGGCTCATGCCTTTGCCCCTGGTGGAAATCTCGCCGATCTCCTGTAGATCTTGATCTCGTGCTTCTCTCCGTGCCCTCGCGCTCGCTTTTCCTTGACTCTCCTGGAGAGCAGCAGACCACGGTGCTCCATGTGCATGAGTTGGCCAGAGATCCTGCTCTGGCTCGCGTTCTCGATCTGGCCGATGAAATCAGCCGATCGGAACTCACCGGCAGGAATGAGGGGCAGCAGATCACGATAGACGCGCCGGGACTCGGAGTCACGGTTGGTCATATCAGCCGCTCCACCATTTTCTGATAGTTCTTCCCAGGGCCCCATTTGGTGCACTGTCGATGATCTCTTGAACCCACTCGTTGTATTACTTGGCTGCGGTGCAGTTTTTGCAGCACGCCATTGGGCGAGCATTTTTCATTTTTCCGGGGAGAGGTCGATAGTGATCTCAGCCACTCAACGTCCAGGCCTTCTTCTATCCGAGCGGCGATGAATTGAGTATTGATCCTCATGCCCGCCTCCACAGCACTTTCGGCCTGCGCTGTCGATCCACCGGCTTGCAGCCGGAGAATTTGCCACGAGGGGCGGGACACCGGACCGCAAGCCCTGCTGCTTCCAGTTGCCGGAGGCACTTGTTCAGGTGGGACTGAGATAATTTCATATTAATCCGGGCTGCCAGCTCTGCATAGCTCTGGCCTTCGGTGGTGAGAGCGTCCTGAAGGCGCTCCTTGATGGTGGTCATATACAGCCCCTCTGCTTCATAATTTTCCCGTTTGTCGTGAGACGATATCCCAACCAGGTTCTCTTTGTGCCTGGCCGAGACATATCGGTGCGCTCGACCAAGCCTTTTGAGTGAAGCTGCAGGAGACGAGTATCTGCGAAGCAATCCCCTGTGGCCACCATAATCGGGCTGATCTCTTGGAACTCATCTGTCAGTACGGCCAAGACGGCCTTCTGACGATCTGTGAGTTTCATCTTCCGCACCTCCATTTCTTCGGCGTCTCGTAGTTCGACGCTAACGGCGGCCAGAATCGCAACGGGTCCGCGGGCCACCAGTCACGGCACCATGCCGGTATTGGCTGGCCCTTGCCGAGAAACACGCACCGGCAGCGATCGCCAATGATGGTGTGCAGGACGGTGCAGGTAGTGCAGTTCTGCACCTCTTCAGGCTGCAAGAAGGTGGTGAGGGTGGACTGGCTCATTCAGAATCCCCCCATTTCGGCGAGCTGCAGCTCTTTTGTGGAGTGATCTGCCCCCTGCCGGATTTTTCTGAGGATCGTGAACGGCCCGCCCCTGTGACAGGAGGGGCACTCCGGGGCGCGCATCTGTACGAAGTCGAATTCATGGCCACATCGGGCGCATTTGAGCTGCATTCAGGCCACCGCCCGGAGCTGCCAGATGAGGTCAGCCGCTTCAGTCATGAATTGAGTCGATTCGCCCTTTGCCTTTTCTCGTAGGATCTGATAGGCAGTTCGGAACTCAAGCCGTCTGCCGTTTTCTATTTCACCCTGAAAGTTGACGTGCTGGATGAAAGCGAGCTGTAATGCGGTGAGCTTCTGGTTGCCCTGCGGCCACCAGATAGCCATTGGGGACGGTGCCTGGTAGTTCATGCGTGGGTAGTGCTCGGCCCATGCGGCCTCGATTGGGCGCATTTCCTCTTCCAGAAGCTCTCGCTCTAGCTGGATCTCTTCATCGAGGCTGATGGCATCAATGAGGACGCGCTCTTTCGGGATAATGATGGGCTCGGCTGGTGGGTAGCGGTTCATGGCCGGGCCTCCTGCAGCAGCGCGCGTACAGTGTCTATTGCTTTAGACTGCTCATCGGCAGTAGACGCATATTTGCACTCATATTCGTCTGCTAAATCGCATACGAGTCCCAATGCCGCCCGTTGCTCTTCAGTGAGGACGATTTTAGCAGGTTTTGCAGTGATGTCCTCCGGCCCGAAAAGGTCAGGATGCTCGGAGGCGAGCTGACGGCTGGCCTCTTCTCGGATGGATCGTTTTGGCCTCATCTGGCATGGATCTTCTGGGTAGCCTTTCCAGGAGTAATAGTCCGAAACTCCCGGATATATTTCATAGAAAATCTTGGCCGCCCGATCTTCTTTCCATCCATCCTTCAGAGCCTCGATCTGCTCTTGTTGCCGCTGTATTTTTTGACCAGGGGTATCTTCTCCATTGATTTTTTGAATGGTTAGCTCGAATTGCTCCAGTGTCTTCGGATCTCCGAACCCCATCTGGAACGTGCAAGTTATGAAGTTGCCCTTGCTGCTCTCTCTGAAGAATCTTATGAGCTGCCCGGCGAGGAGCATGGCCCCCTTTCCGCGTGCATTGATGTTGTAGTATCCGGGCTCCATGTGTGCTGACTCTATGTAGCAATCGTCCGCAAACATCTTAGCGAGGCGTTCGTTCTCGGATTCCAGCCCGGCTATGCGCTTGGCCTGCGATTCGTTCAGCTCGTTGAAATCGGTCAACTTCTTCAGGTAGCTGCCGATCACATAGGCTTGTCCTTTATGTTGCTCTATCTTCAGTGCAAGTGCTGCTTGTAGCCGCTCAATCTCATCCAGCGCGGCGGGAAGCGTTGATCTGGATTCCATTATGAAAATGAGGTCATGCGCTTTACAATTCCGAATTTCCATCCCTGGACAAATTATATATCCATCGGAATCAATCCAAGGCCCAGGAGTGGCCTTTTCACATCTTGCGCGGGCCGCCTTCAGATCGAATG
>Ga0074198_1000259_pt1 | contig 67172 bp, 53 predicted proteins | sample EPASupsiteSAE323_FD_64527 | JGI IMG/M metagenome (GOLD analysis project Ga0074198, IMG submission 64527) | Bioremediated contaminated groundwater from EPA Superfund site, New Mexico - Sample SAE3-23 | ecosystem: Environmental > Aquatic > Deep subsurface > Groundwater > Contaminated ... | reverse complement strand
TTGGGTTACCCCCTTAGCCTTTTTAGACTTAATCTAAAAACTCTAATAAGTCTAAAGACTTGATGGGAGTATTATCTCACTGGCTATTTTAAGAAAAAAGGCACCTTGTTTCTGAGCGCTTACTTTGCAAAGGTTACTCGACTTTGCATCGAGTGTCCAGGGGTAACTGTGGAAAGTGTAGGTTACAAGACATCTAAAAATCTTTCATTTTGTGCCGATAAGAAGGCTTATGTAAATTTATAGACAAAGTCAATAGACATAGTATCGAGTGGGTAGAAAAACAACTCATTAGGTTTTTAACAGCGGGGATATAATCCTTATAAATATGGATATATAAAGAGTTTGGCCATTTGCATGGTTATTTGTTCAATGGGCATACCGATTTCCACTGCGAAGTCAGGGTTGGAAAACCGCGAGTTTATTGCTATTAAAGCTTCCTTCAATAATGATTTATCGATTTCCTGAAGCCACTTCTTCTTGCTTCGGGTATAGATAACTTCGACTACCGACCCGATAGTTTTAATGCGGAATTCCAGAAATTGCTGCCATATTTCGGGATAGTATATCTGAAGGTCTTTTAGCGATTGCGTATTTAAAATAAAGGCCCCTTCCTTCATTAAGAATACTTCAGCGTCAGAAATCAGTTCCACCAAGTTGGTTTTATTCAGGATACTTTCGACCTCGTAGGTAGTTTCAGCCATGAAAGCATTTACCACCCTCTCGACCAGCTCTTGCTTTCCGGCAAAATACGCATAGATCGTTTTCTTGGTAATACCAGCCTGAGCCGCCAGGTCTTCCATCCTTATGGCATATAAACCTTGACGGCGGGCCATTTCCTTGAATGCGCTTACGATCCTATCTTCTGTATTCATATCTTTTACCCCTAAAGAATAATCTTATTTCTTCAATAATAACTGACTGAACAGCAATTCCCAAACGTAAATCTCTTTGTGATGGTTTTAAGATCTTAAGTATATTATTAGGCATATACACCGATTACACAAAATAGTATAATCAGTGTAACAAATAGCAATGACAATAAATAGGAGTGATAGGATGTCCCGAATGTTTAAGGCATTTAAACCACAATATTGGATAGCGATGGTGCTTTTTCTGGGCTTGATAGGCATCATGGGATGGCAATACTGTTCACCTGGACAACAGACCGATAGTGAAATTCCCCTGGTACGGACCCTGATTGTAGATGCAGCAAATACACCCCAGTTATATAAATATTCCGGTGAAGTACATAGTTGTTTTGAAAGTAGCCTGGCATTTCAAACCAGCGGTAAAATCATAAAGCGGAACATTGAGATAGGAAGTCGGGTCAGAGCCGGTGAGGTGCTTATGCAGCTTGACCCGCAGGATAAACAGAATGCGCTGGATAGTATTTCTGCACAAATGGCTTCCGCTCAGTCACAATATAATCTGGTCAAGGAGACTTTGGATCGCTCAACCAAACTGTACGAACAAGGAGCGCTTAGCAAGGCAAATTTCGATTCAGCTCAGAATGCAGTAAATGTCTCTGAGGCATCATTGCGGCAATTGAATGCGCAATATACCCTTAGCCAAAACCAACTGGAGTATACCAGCCTGCGGGCTGATCGGGATGGCGTTGTCACTGGTATTTTTGCAGAGGAAGGCCAGGTTATCCTCGCCACAGCGCAAGCACTTACGGTAGTAACCATAGCTGAAAATAAGAACTTGGAAGTGGAAATTGCTGTTCCGGAAAACCGTGTTGAAACTATATCTAAAGCGAAAGACATCAAAGCTACTTTTTGGGCATACCCCGAAATAACACTGAAGGGGAAGGTCCGAGAAGTAGCTCCTGGCGCTGATCCGGTTTCGAAAACCTATAAGGCCAGAATAACTCTGATTAATCCGCATCCCGAGATAAAACTCGGGATGACAGCTACTATCTTTATTGAGGTACCGGGACGGGAGAAAAATGTCGTCCTGCTGCCTTTGTCGGCAATCTACCAGACCGGGAAGGAACCGCAAGTGTGGATCGTTCAAGACCATACAGTGAAACTGAAAGAGGTCACTCTAAAAAGTTTTGCCGGTGATCAGGTTCAAATCGCGGATGGCCTGCACGGAGGAGAGGTAGTAGTAACTGCCGGAGTAAACCAGCTTATTGAAGGACAAAAGGTTCGTACCAGAAACGAGATCAATATAAACCGTTAATCTAGTACGCTATTTCCCATAAAATGTGCGGGAGGCAGGATCAATGCAGAAATTCAATCTTACTGAGTGGGCGCTGAAAAGGCAGCCGCTGGTCTACTTCATAATTATTCTGGTATTTATAGCGGGTATTTTTCTTTACCTGAACCTCGGTCGTATGGAAGATCCTGATTTTGTTATAAGGCAGATGGTGATATCAGTAGCGTGGCCCGGTGCGAGTGCTGAACAGGTAGAGCAACAGGTCACGGATAAAATTGAAAAAAGACTGCAGGATACCCCCGGGCTGGATTATTTACAGAGTGAGTCGCTGCCGGGGCAAGCATATATAATTGTCAGTTTGAAATATGCTTTGGACCCCGATAAACTGCAGCCCACCTGGTTCAAGGTCCGCAACATGGTCAATGACATCAAGGACACCCTGCCTGCTGGGGTGGTAGGACCATATTACAATGACAGCTTTGCCGATGTTTATGGTTCTGTTTTCACGATATCTTCTGCTGACTACTCCTATGAAGAGATGCGCCAGGCGGCGGAACAGGTTCGCCAAACCTTGTTGCGGGTACCGCAGGTCAAGAAGGTCCAGTTGATCGGGGTACAACCGGAAAAAATCTATATAGAGATGAATAGCAGTAAACTGGCGCAGCTGGGGATAAGTCCGGGTTCTGTTATTTCGGCATTACAGGCTCAGAATGCCATGACGCCTTCCGGAATGATAACTACTTCCACCCATAATGTATGTTTACGGGTATCGGGGATGTTTGAAGATTTAGAGGATATCCGCAGTCTTCCGCTGCCATCGGCTGACGGAACTATCTGTTTAGGGGATATCGCTAAGGTTCAAAGGAGTTATACCGATCCCCCTGAGCCTAAAATGTACTTTAACGGAAAACCGGCCATCGGGATCGGCGTTTCCATGGAGGAGAGGGGAAATATACTTCAGTTGGGCAAGGATTTGGGTGCGGCAATAGCCAAAGCCAAGCAGGAGTTGCCTTTGGGAATGGAAATTGATCAGGTGGCCAACCAGCCCCAGGTCGTGAAGGATTCTTTGAACGAATTCGTTGTTACCCTGCTAATTGCGATTGCCGTAGTTTTATTGGTATGCTTCCTCAGCCTGGGCTTCAGAACAGGGTTGGTGGTCGCCATCGGCATTCCGCTGGTAATCTGTGGTGTGTTCTGTGGGATGTACTTGATGGGGATAGATTTGCATCGTATCTCATTGGGTGCCTTAATTATTGCTCTGGGATTGCTGGTGGATGACGCGATCATTGTTGTGGAAATGATGAAGGTAAAACTGGAGCAGGGGTGGGAGCGTGACAATGCGGTAGTATTTGCTTATTCATCCACGGCATCACCAAGATTGATCGGCGCCCTAGTTACTTGCTGCGGTTTTATACCCGTCGCCTTTTCAGTCGGCGCAGCAACAGAATTTATTGGCAGCTTGTTCTGGGTGGTCACCATGGCCTTGCTGTTATCCTGGGTGGTAGCGGGAACGGTCACGCCATTGCTGGGATATCGTTTAATAAAGCCGGCAGCACACGATAACCCTGATTATGATCTATATGATACCCGTTTTTATACCATGTTTAGAAGAATCCTGACCTGGAGCTTGACTCATCGTAAACTGGTTTTAAGCCTCACGCTCATAGCATTTTTGGCCTCAATAGGATTAATGACTATAGTAAAACAGGAGTTTTTCCCGGCTTCGGTTCGACCCGAGTTAATAGTCGATATGAAGCTGCCGGAAGGAAGCGCCATTTCCAATACTGATGCTCAAGCCCGGCGATTTGCCAATCTGCTTAAAAATGATGCCGATATCGTTAATTGTACTTATTATGTAGGGCAAAGCGCTCCCCGCTTTGTTTTGAACGCCTTGCCTGTTTTACCTTGTTCAAATTACGCTCAATTTGTTATTGTCGCTAAAGACTATGAGGCACGGCAGCGGCTGCGCAGCAAGTGTGAGGGCTTGCTGACAGATGATTTCCCTGAAGTTTTTCCGCATTGCTGGGTCCTGGGGATAGGGCCTCAGCCAATATATCCGGTAGCTTTTCGTGTTAGCGGACCCGATAAGGAACAGGTAAAAAACATTGCCTTTAAAATGCGCTCGGTTATGGCTACGCAATCATATCTAAAGGACGTAAACCTGGATTGGAGTCAAAAGGATAAGATCGCTCACTTGGAAATCGATCAGGATAAAGCTCGCATGCTGGGAATCGACAGCCAGAGCCTAAAGGCTATACTGCAGGCCCAGCTGTCGGGCGTACCGATTGCTGAATTCCGGGAGGAAAACCGTACCATAAGCCTGGTAGTGCGTCTGGATGAACAGAGCCGGCAGGACTTGTCGGTTTTGAAAGACTTGAGTGTTCCGCTTAGTAACGGGCAGTATGTACCTTTGGATCAAATCGCCAACATAAGCTATGGAGCAGAAGAAGGGACGATTTGGCGCCGCGACAACCAGCCATGTATATCAGTCCAAGCGGAAATAAACGGAGAGATCACCCCGAAAGAAGCCACCCGGCAGGCCCTGGAAGCCGCCAGGGCAATCGTAGCTGGCTTGCCGGATGGTTACAATATCAAAATAGGCGGTTTAGAAGAGATGTCCAGAGAAGGGATAGGATTTCTTATGCAGCCGTTACCGATCATGGTTCTGTTGATACTATTCCTCTTGATGGTTGAACTGGAGAGCCTCCCCAAGGTCGTGATGACGCTGGCCATGGCTCCGCTTGGACTTATCGGGGTAAGCCTGGCCTTGCTGCTGACCCATCGTGCACTGGGATTTGTTGCGCTTTGCGGAGTTCTGGCTTTGGCTGGAATCATTATCCGCAATGCGGTAGTTCTCATCGATCAAATCGAGCAGCAAATAGAAGCCGGAGAGACCTTCTGGGATGCTATTACCCATGCCACTGTTCAGCGTTTCCGACCTATTATGCTGACAGCAGGGGCGGCTATTCTGGGTATGATACCACTTTCCACCAGTGTCTTCTGGGGGCCGATGGCCATCGCCATTGCGGGAGGGCTGTTTATTGCTACGATTTTAACACTAATCATTCTTCCGGTTATGTATGCAGCCTGGTATAGAGTAGAACCGCCTACACAAGGATGATTATTGAAAGCTTTATTATTTTGGAAACGGCACTGGGCAGCCTGAAGAAGTCGCCCAGTAGTAGCCGAAATAGATGAAAATAAGTGCGAATAGATGCGACTAGCTGCATAATTCTGCGAATGCAGAGAATCAAAAATACATAATAGATAAGAATAGATGCCATTACATGAGAATAGCTGCGAAGTGGCTTATGCGATTGGAAATCGAGTAGACGGGTAACACTGTCTCACGGGCGCCAGGACGGCGCAGGAGCGTTGGAATCCCGCCCTCTCCGCCATTATAGATTTAGCAAGGGGTTTCGGGTTTTCAACCGGAATCCCTTTTGAAAATCCTGCTATAATGTTTAACAACATGGCAGTAACCTATCGTCGTATTTATTTTTAGCCGTTATTAGAAGTTATGGTATTACATACGATTTTGCATACCCACAGCAAAACTAAGTTGTTTAGGTTATTATAGTGCTATTGCCTGCAATTATTCATTGCCTTTGTTCGTCTATCATGTCTAGAACCTGGCTATCGATGCTCATCTCAAATTTCCTCGCAAAAAATTTTCCAGAATTCATTATTGAATTAAAATCCTCACTGGTAAGTATAGCCGGATAAGGTGGTTCTGGCTTGCCCCAATCAATATATCTAAGCCCGTCACAAACGATATTATCCTTAATCTCGCTATCATCCGCATTCAATAGTATGGTCTGAAAAAACATCTCATCCGGTACGAATGAATACTTATGAAACTCTACGTAATCAGGATGATTATCCACAAAATCCAGGACATACTTTGCTGTACCCAAGGGGAAGCACCACCACTGTGATCCGCCGTATGGTTTCAGATATTCTGGAAACTTGCGCGGGGGCAAGGCTTTCCTGGTCGCATCATCTGGAGATGCTTGGTCCATAAAGTGGTATTGTTCGATTCGGTTCATTCCCCCATAATCCCAGCCGTCATAAGGCATGGAAAAATAATCGATAAATATCTGGCCATAGTGTTCTTCAAAAAACCGTTCAATCATGAGATTGGATTTAATTGGATAGCATTGACCGCTGATCAATATAATATAGTCAAATTTATCGGCCGAATTCACTATGGTCTTAATTCCTTTTAATGTTGCTGCTACCTGTGAAAAACCACCCCAATTAACCTCTTCCCGCTCCAGCAATTCGAAGTTTACTGAACCTAACGTATCCGGTGTAAGTGTCATTTCAGATTTCTTATCAATATGAATAAAAAAAGTGCTATTAGGGGTATTAAGATTCTTGATTAACCGAATAACCTGTTGCTGGTTTTTGTGGGCCATTAGTATATAAGCCAGTTTCATTTATCTGATCTCCTATGATTATCGAATTACATAAAGGACATATAAGGTATTCCGTAGCCTTCATGGTTGAGATGGCCATATCCATGTATAAGCACTTCGAATAGCTGACCGGTATCCAGCGCTACTTTACCCATCTGTTGGGCTATACTGGTGCAGATATATTTGGCGGCGGTCCCGGCGGATACGAGAGCCAGGTCAAAGGGATACTGCCCGGCCTGGTTAATAACCGAATCAATGTTATACATCCCTACTTCGTTAATAGATGCTACTACATTGCAGCCTGCAGCCTTCAATAATGCTTCGAATGGTGCAGCCAGGTTCCCGATTAATATAATTTGCGGTTGAAAAGATGGAGGGAGGCTGAATTGTTGGCATAAACCGGGGTATTGATTGGGTAACAGCAGTTTGCGAAACCAACCACTGGCATGAAGCTTGTGGTGCTCGGCAGAATCGGCCAGTTTAAGGCTTTCCAATGGTATTTCTAATCTGTTCAATATGGTTAAAAATAGGGTTTGAAATCCTTCCAGCAGCTTTATATGTTCGGGACTTCGCCCCGGTCTATCATTGCTGGGTATGCCAATTACATTTGCTGCTGAGATAGCTCTGGTAAGATAGTCGCGAGCGGCTAGATCGGGAAACTCATTGCCGGATAACCGCACAATCCGTCCCCACCGGCAAACTTCATCATCCCCTTCCCCCAGTTTACTATCGCAGCATAAGTCAGCCAGCAAAGATCCCCATTGGGAGATGTCGACATTGCAGGGGAACAGTAAATCCTGGGCCAACATAAGGAGTTCAGAGTCACCCAAACGGATAAAGGAAAAAGGCTGATGTTTAGCCAAGGCCCGATAAATCGAGCCAACTAAAGCTGAAGTGCTCATCAGCCTGCTTTGCAGAATTTGGCGTTGCCTGGCCAGATTCCTCGGTCCTTGGCTGCTATTTTGATAGGAGCGAAAAGAAGTGCCCGGTATTTTGCTGGCAGAATGATAAGATACAGTAGATTTGGCCTTGACGTTAACTATAATGTGACATCACCCTCAAAATCATATTATTAAAAAATATGAAGTATATAGACGTATGGTTACATTATGCCGGCATTTCACGACGCACGCAGGTATAAATCCATCCTGGCTCATTTGAACTAATAACGTTGGGCTAGTGGGGCTCAGAAGTGATTCGGAGGCGCTAAAAACGTATATCAGATGCAAATACCTGGCAATGCATATGAATCACTTGAAAACAGATGAGAGATATCTGGGAAAATATAGATCTGAGACATTTCAAACAAATACCTGCATATAGTCATCTTTCAAGCTATTCTTCGTTCGCAAAGGATACTTGACTTTGCATTGAGTAGCCATCGAGCACATACCCAAACCTCTTATTTTTCTAGGTTCATCAAATAAGAACGATCTTAACATCTATTATTTAACATACATTGTTACCTTATAATATAAACAAATATTATTTAACCGAAACGGAAGGATTTACTAAATGGGCGTTGAATAGAGAAATAAATACGGAAGTGATGATCCAAGGGACTTAGATGGGAGCCGATCCCTAGGTGAACTGGTGGCGCAACCGGCCGTGCTTTAATAAAGTGCGGTCTTTTTATTTGGGGGTGAGATATATTCCAGGGTCCATTGAATTGGTTTTTGGGATGCCTTCATCGAAAAAGTGTAATAGTTAAAGCTGCATGAATAATAAACAAAGGGGAACAGAAAATGCGTAAAATAATGGTCGGCCTGTTGTGTATTCTGTTGGTTGTTTTAATGTTAGGCTGCAAAGGCAGCGGTAACAGCAAGGAAAAAATGAACTTTGGCGGAGAGTCAATGGCCCCGACGCTCACCGACGGGGAAAAACTCTCGGTAGATACCCAGGCTTACGGTTCTTCACAGCCGCAAAGAGGCGACATCATCGTATTCAAGGATGAGAATGGCACTGTTATGGTTAAAAGGGTGATAGGAATCCCCGGAGACGGGATTGAGATTAAGGACGGCAAGGTTTATGTCAATGACAAGGCAATAACTGAAAACTATCTCAATGAGCAGAACAGTACGGAACCTAAAAGCGCTTCAACCTGGAAAATACCGGATAAAAACTTTTTCGTTTTGGGGGACAACCGGGCACACAGCAACGACAGCAGGGATTTTGGGCCGGTACCATATGATCGGATTCTGGGTAAAGTCCTGACGAAAACCAGCGCAAATAATAACCCGCCCGAAAGCCGGATAGCGGCTGCCGCAACTGCTACCGATGAATGGAAAACCGCGCTGCCTGAGACTCAGGGCCTTGACCCTAAAATAGTAGAGCAGATCTATAAGGATATTGCGACCAACAAATTAAAGGTAGACAGTGTTCTGATCATAAAAAACAGTACCCTGGTGGCCGAGAAGTATTTTCCTGCTGATACCGTCCATATAGTAAAGAATGGGGAACTGGTGGAAGAAAAGTTTTCCGGTACATATAATCGAGATACGCTCCACTTTATATGGTCGGACACCAAGAGCATAACTTCAACTTTGGTAGGGATAGCGTGTGACCAAGGGAAAATCAAACTGGATAATAAGGTAGTAGATTATTTTCCCGGCAATAAGTTTAAAAATATGGATGCGTTAAAGAAAAGCATAACCGTCAGGGACCTATTAACCATGAGATCAGGCTTGAAATGGTCTAATAATATCACGGAAAAAGGTGCGGTTGAAGATATGCTGAAGGCCAAGAGCTGGGTGGGATTTACCATGAGCCAGCCAATGCAAACCAAGCCCGGAACAGTTTTTAGTTACAATACGGGAAACATGGAGGTTGTTTCGGCAATCATCAGTAAGACCACCGGAATGTCCGAAGAAGACTTTGCGAAAAAATACCTGTTTGGACCGCTCGGTATTACTAAATATAAATGGCCTAAAAATCCTGATGGTTATAGCATTGGGGGATCGGGTTTGGCCATGCGTCCGCGAGATATGGCCAAAATTGGTCAACTTATGCTGCAAAACGGAAGCTGGAACGGCAAACAAATTGTTTCGGCCAATTGGGTAAAGGAAGCCACTGCAGCTAAAGTATCGTCAACCTATATACCCGCATGCAGCTACGGATATAACTGGTGGATAAACCCTAAAATCAAAATGTTTTTTGCGTTAGGTCTATATGGTCAAGCCATCTATGTCTTGCCCCAACAGAATATGGTGGTGGTGTTCACCGCTAATGAAGATGTAAACAAGATCCTTCCTTTTTACGTAGATTGCGTTAAAAAGCTGCAATCGTAACTTTGTGGACGGAAGCTTGGTTGGGGGCGGGTTATCCCGCCTCCAACCGGCCGGGTTTATATTCGTTAAAAGGGAACTAAATTATGACCCCGAGTGATTGAGATGCCATTACATGAAAATAGATGCGAAGTGGTTTACGCGATTGGAAATCGAGTAGGGTGTAAATAGCGCCCTCTCCGCCATTATAGATTTACCAAGGGGTTTCGGGTTTTGATCCGGAATTCCTTGTTGCTCTTTACATTTACTCTCTTCGCAAGGCCTCGATAGGATTAAGCCGGGCTGCCTGTTTGGCCGGATAGAGACCGAAGAATAGTCCTATCCCGGTAGAGAACAAGAAGGCCACCACGACTGTCCGCCAGGATACCAGCGGCGGCCAGTTGGCAAATACAGCAACACCATACGCGCCGCTAAAGCCCAGGATAGTCCCTATAATACCACCCAGTAGACAAAGTACGATCGATTCAAAAAGAAACTGGATAACAATTTCCTGGCGACCGGCCCCTAGTGCCATGCGGATACCTATCTCTCGGGTACGCTCGGTGACTGATACCAGCATGATATTCATGACCCCGATACCCCCGACCAGAAGGGAAATTCCGGCGATAAGGCTTATGACCAGGGCGACTATACCGGTCATCCTGGTGACCGATTGCATTTCCTGTTCCATACTGTTCGCCTGATAATGCCCCGGGTTATTGTGACGTCTTTCCAATATGCTCTTGCTGCATTCCATGGCGGTATCCACGGTATCTTTGGTGGCAGCACTGCCGTCGATCTCCTGGATCTGGGTGGAACCTGTCATGTTGCGCATGAATGTCATGGTTATATAGGCCGTCTTCCGCATATCCATGCTGATCATGGTGCGACCCGTTTTAACAACTCCCACCACCATAGATGAGGTGCTTCCGATCACCAACCGCTGACCTAAGGGATCGTCTGAACCAAAGAGCTCCTGGGCCAAATCATCATCGAGTACAACGACCGGTCTGCCCCCGATCTCATCCTCGCTGTTTATGAACCTGCCCTGAGAAAGCTCCATATTTTTGATTTCAGCATAATCAGCATTGGTTCCGATTACCTCGGCGGTTTTTTGGGCCTGGGGTCCCCGCAGTTTCATCTGGGTGGAACTGACGGGGGCCAGGTATCGGACCTCGGGAACAACATTTTTGATTACGTTGATATCGCTAACCAGCAGATCGGTGGGATTATATGCCTCGTCTTCGCTGTAATCCGCAGAAATAACAAAAATGTTGGTGCCGAACTTTTCCATCTCCTGCATAAGCATGACCTGACCCCCTTGGCCAATAGCCATAACCGATATTACCGCGGCTATACCGATAACAATGCCCAGGGTAGTCAGAAATGAACGCAATTTGTTGCTCTTGATGCTGGCCAGGGCAACTATCACTAGTTCTTTAATGTTCATAGGCGGTGTCCTCTTTTCGGAGTATTTTAGCGGCATCTAACGTTTGCTGTAATTTATCGTCACTTATCAGCAGACCGTCATTTAAGCGGAGGATCCGCCCGGCATGCCGGGCAATATCTTCTTCATGGGTGACCAGGATTATGGTGGTACCACCCCGGTTCAGCTTCTGAAAAATCTCCATTACCTCCAGGCTGGTGTGGGTATCCAGAGCTCCGGTGGGTTCGTCGGCCAGCACCATGGCCGGGCGGTTGGCCAGCGAACGGGCGATGGCCACCCGTTGGTTCTGCCCGCCCGAAAGCTCATGGGGGTAATGGTGGGTACGTGCCGCCAACCCCACTTCTTTCAAGAGATCAAGGGCCCGCTCCCGCCGCCGGACTGGCTTGATGCCGGCATACAACATAGGCAGTTCGACATTCTGCAGGGCGGTCAGGTGGGGAAGCAGGTTGAAGGTCTGAAATACAAACCCGATCTCCTGGTTTCTGATTCTGGCATAGTCCTTTAGTGCCAGGGCTGACACTTCAGTTTGGTTCAGAATGTAGGTGCCTGCCGTAGGAACATCCAGGAGCCCCAATAGATTCATAAGAGTTGATTTGCCGGAACCAGAAGGCCCCATTATAGCTACAAATTCACCCTCAGCAATATGAAAAGAAACGCTTCGCAGCGCTTCTACCGCTATGCTGCCGGTTTGATAGGTCTTTTGCAGATCAAGTATTTTAATCATTTGGCGGCTCCTGTTGTATATGTAACCTTTTGCCCGTTAGTCAACTCGGCTGACGGGTTCACTACCACGATGTCCCCCGGGCTCAAACCTGACAGTACGATATCAAAGAGTTCGTTGCCCCGTTTGATATCCACTTTCCTTTCTTCCAGAACAGAGTTCTTGATAAGGTAGACTATCTTATCGCCGTTACGGTCGATAAAAGCGTTGATAGGCAGGGTGATGACCGATTTTTCTTCTGCGGTTTGTATGGTCAGATCGGCGGAGTAGCCAATTTTCGGTTCCCCCTGGCCTGTTTTGAGGATGATGGTGACCGGTACGTTTATCGATTCCCCGCTGCTGGTCTTTTGAGCTACTGCTCCCCCGCCGATCCGGGCTATCTGGCCCTTATAAGTCTTCTCCGGCAGAGCCACGCAGGTGACTATTACAGGCTGCCCGACCTTCAGGTTACCGGCGTCGATCTCACTGACATCAGCCACAACCTCCAATAAACTATCATCACCGATGGTCAGTAATTCCGTTCCTGTCAACACCCGATTGCCTGGTTTGACGCCTTCTCCGATTGAAGTGACCACCCCGTCGAAATGAGCCACTAAAATAGCCATATCGAGGCGCTCTTTGGCCTGAGCCGCTTCCTGCTGCGCCAGATTCACCTGGGATCGCAGGGAGCGTATTTCTTTTTCAGAAACCTTATTATAGACTTTTTGTTTGGCTTCATAATAGGCATTCTCCGTGCGAGCCAGGTCAAGCTGGGCAGCTTCCATATCCTCGGCATTAGCGGCCCCGGCTTGCAGCAATCGCTTAACGCGGGTATAGTGATTATTCGCCTTGTTATAGTCTGCTTCAGCCATTTTAAGCCCCAGCAGGTTATTGACCCCCTCTGCTTGAGCCAATTCCGCTTCTTTGCGTGATAGTGCGGCAGCGGCATTTTGATATAAACGGGCCAATTCCATTGAATCAAGTCGGCCTAGAGTTTCTCCCTTTTTTACCCGATCGCCCAGCTTTACATTGAGTTCCATCAGAGTACTGTCCTCTGGAGTAAAGAAGCTTTGCTCGTTTACTGCTTTCAAGTGTCCACTGGCGAAAACGTTACGCTCTAGATTTTGTTGGCTGATTATATAGCCTTCTACGGGGAGAGGACTATTATTGCTCTTAACTATGAGCGCCCCTGCGATAACTACCACCAGGAGTATTATGAAAACCCATTTCAACCAGCGCGGCACTTTGGCGACGATTGCTCTTACCTTTTTTCTGGTTGTCATTATTTTTACAACTTGCACGATCTGACCTCCGATTGTTATTAATTCAATACTCGTCGATGCGAGATTATTTTGGGCGCACAACTCTATGCCCCGGAACCCGAGTTATCATCAGTTGATGAAAACAAGAGATGGAGTAAGCTCAATCCGACAACTAAAGTTGTCAAATAGTTTTTCGATTAAGCGTAGTCTTGAATCTTTAGGGTGAGAATTATTTTCTTTTTTATGCTGATCTCCATAGGGATCAATAGGAGGGCTTTGATGATCAGCCCCAATGTAAGGACCGTAAACACACTGCTAAGCTCCAGACCCAGCTTGGTCATATCGCCTATATTAGTCAGTACAGTAACGATACCCAGGACAACAATAACACTAGTCCAAAAAGCCAGAACGGATGACATATTCCGGATGACCAGTTGGTCCATTTTATAGACTTCAGTGTTATTAGGAATAGCTTCTTCATTGAATGCATCACGAAAAGCGGAGGCGATCTCACTCGGTTTGAAAGAAAACAGGGTTCCCAGTATAGTGCACAATAACAGCGGAATAACCGCTTTGGCGATAAAGATTATCTGCAGCGCCCCGCCTTTTAGTCCGTAGGCGACCACAATAACCAGGAGGGACAATAGTAACAAAAAAATTCTTTTCATATTCCATCACTCCCCATTAGTAATTGAGGTATTATCACTTGTACAGACATTTGGCTCCGTCGGCAAAGTACTGAACCAACATCTGGGTATTGGCAGCCAACCGGGCCTGTTTGTCAGTGTTGATAGAGGAAGAACCTGTGTTTATCGTCCACAATAGAAAAACCGTGGTAACCAGACAGGCTGCTCCATAATAAAAGGAATGGCGTCGATCACGATTAGCCTGGAAGTCCGAATAATGATCTTTGATCCCCGAAGCCTGGATCACTTTCTGGGTAAAATCATCCGGGCATTCTTTCGGTGGGATTACTTTTATCAAATTTAAAATTGCGTAGCGCTTACTCATCTTATTCACCCAGATCTTTTCTCAGTTTTTGACGTATCCCATGCAGGCGGGATTTTACGGTTCCCGTAGGTATTCCCATTATTTCTCCCACCTCCCGGTATTTAAGGCTCAGGTAGTCGACCATGATAATCAGTTCTCTATCCTGAACTGACAGAGAGTTAAGGGCTGTGAGCAAGCGCTGCCTCTCTTCCTCTTGCAGGATCAGATCTTCCGGAGTGAGAACTGGTGGTTCAACTTCACAAAGGGTTTCCTTTTTGGTGTCCCGCAGATAGTTGAGGCATGTATTACGGGTTATTACATATATCCAGGTTGACAGGGAAGACTTGCTCCAGTCATACGTAGTTATCCGCTGATAAACCTTAATGAACACATCCTGTGCTAAATCCTCAGCTATATAGTAGTTGTTAGTCATTCTCAGGCAATAATTAAAGACCTTCTGTTTATATAAATCAATTATTTTTTCAAAGGTTTCTACATCACCATCCCGTATTTTTCGGCTTGTTATCATGTCTGATATGTGCATATGTACTAGCCTTTTCAAAATACTTCTACTATTTATACCCGGATTCTTCAAAATGGTTCATTAAATATCAACAATATCACTGAATTGATTGAAATCAGTATTTGTTGGCATAGAAAACTGCGAATCATATTTCATCATTTCGATCTTATAATATTGATTATAGCGGGAAACCATATCGGAGACATACTTAGCAATCATATCTAATAATAGGTACAGGGCTACCTAATATAGAGAATCATCTTGCGGAAGATATTAGCCTTGATGAGCTTGCGGATGTTGCTGGATACTCCAGATATCATCTGCACCGAATGTTTTCAGGTCTGTTACATAATATATGCTAGGAAACGGAGATGATAGGCGTTGAAGACTATGGCTGTGATGCAGCGTGAACTTCAGGAGAACCTGCGGAACTATAAGACGGCATTTTTACTGATGTTTATTTTTGGCGCGATATTAATGGCCCTCTATACGGAAGTGGGGCCTACGGCAAATTCTAAAAACGTGCTAGACCCCTTCTTCGAATTATTTGCAGTCCTGTGTCCTATGATCGGCATTCTTGCTGCTATGGATGCCGTGGTGGGCGAAAAGGAGAAAGGGACGATGGAACTGGTCCTGTCCAAACCCTTGCCCCGCCGTTCTTTGCTCCTGGGTAAATTTTGGGCTTATGTAATAATGATAGTGCCCTTGCTGGTCGCCGAACTAATCGCCGCATATTTCTGGGCCCAGGCTTCAGGTATATCCCAGTACCGCTGGCAGCTTCCCATGCCGCCTTTCAGCCAATGGATGACGCTGGTGGCCATAGTCACCTGTGTAACTATGCTATTCCTGGCTGTTACGACGCTGATATCGATGTTTGCACCAACTACTGCTACTACCGCACTTTGCGCTTTAGTCTTTATGGCTCCGGCCCATCCGCTAGGGGGAGAATTCCTCAGACAAGTCGGGCTTCGTTTGCATATCGACAGCTTCGCCGGACTGCCGGTTATAGTCAAATTCTTTCTGAGCGTTTTCTCCAAATATCAGAAGTATGCTCTTACCATTCCGGGTGATGCCAGGCTGACTTGTGTTTCCCTGCTGATAATGACGTTTATCGTGCTGCTGATTGCCAGTCTTGTTTTCGAACGGCAAAACGTGGCTTTTAAGAATTAGGAGGAAACACCATGAGCGACTTTGCGGTTGATGTTAAAGGCTTGACTAAATGTTACGGTAGTCTTAAAGCGGTTGACAATGTAAGCTTTCAGGTCGAGAAGGGCAGATCTTTCGGTCTGCTGGGACTAAACGGGGCAGGCAAGACTACCACATTCAAGATGATGGTCAGCTTGATACGTCCAGATCGGGGAACAGCAATAGTTTCTGGTTATGATGTGGTTAAGGCACCTATGGCGGTGCGCTCACATATAGGATATGTGGCTGAAAATCCCGCTTTTTACACCAGGATGACCACCTTGGAAACCTTGCGTTATATATGCCGCCTGCTGGACGTCCCGGTTAATGACCAGAGCCAGCGTATTGACTATGTGTTGGGGCTGGTTGGCCTAATGGACAAGAAGCATGCTCTGGTGGGAGGCTATTCGAGAGGAATGCGCCATCGCTTGGGTCTGGCCCAAGCGTTACTCTCTGAACCCCAAGTTCTTTTCTTGGATGAACCCACCTTGGGCCTAGATCCGCTTGGCGCTAAGAACATGAGGGAATTGATACTGAGGCTGCGCCAGGAGAGAGAAGTGACCGTTCTAATGTCTTCCCATGTTCTTCCGGAGGTTGAAGCCATTTGTGATACGGTAGGGATTTTCGACCATGGCCATTTGGTGGCTATAGATACCATTAATAATCTACGCAGTGCTACCAGTTACGATTTGAATATTGAATTATCCTTGGTGGGTCCAGTTCAACAGGTAGCCAGCGCTTTGCGGAAAATTCGGGGAGTAAGTCGTGTAGAGGAGATTGGCGACCATTTATTTATTACTGCCAGCAAGCAAGAAGAGTTGCGGCCGCGTATCATGCAGGAGGCTATAGAAAATAATGCTCAAGTATTGTCCTTTGGGTTACAGGAAAGCAGTTTGGAGGACATCTTGTTACGATTGGTAAAGAGCGACGTCAGTGACTTGCCCGAACAGCGGTCAGGGATAATTTCCTCGTTCTTCCGGTTGACCAGGAAAAGTATCAGGTGACCATTAATAGCCCTGAGTAGCCGAAATAGATGAAGCCTTCTGCAAATAGATGCGACTAGCTGGATGACTTGTCAACACTTTTCAATAACCATTGAAAGGTGTTTTTTTATGGCTGCAAAGATTGGCAATCGAGTAGGGTGTGGATAGCGCCTCGCAGGTAGATGAACTTCTTATGGTTACCACTGGTGACACAGGATTACGTGTCAAAAGCTAAAAACCCGTTGAGCCAAAAAAAGGTTATAGTGTAAAATAGATTATGTGTTTACCCAAAAACAAGTAAAGTTTTAGGTTACTGAAAGAATAACAGGTTTACGGCAATAACATTGTTTTTAGTTCCTTAAGTTACCATAGAGACGTCAGGGGGTTAATATGAGATACAAGCCAATATTTATTTACATTTTGCTATTATTTTCTCTGGTCGGGATTGTCTTAGGGGAGAACCCGGCAGCACTGGCAGCTGATACCGCTGGTAAAGCAGGGGAATTGAGCTATACCGATGTAAACAAACAAGATGCCAATTATATCTTTATCAAATATATCAGCCAGCAGGGTATTATCAAGGGATTTCCCGATGGCAGTTTCCACCCGGCAGACGGCCTAACAAGGGCTCAGGCTGCGGTAATCATCGGCAAGGCAGCCGGATTAGCTGCTCCCCCTCCAGGCAACAGTTCATTTAAGGATGTAGTGAGTAACCACTGGGCCTTGAATTACATAGAAGCTGCAGCTAAGGCGGGTTATCTCAAAGGGTTTCCCGACGGCAGCTATCAGCCGGAAGCCAGTTTGACCCGGGCTCAGGGCATAAGCTTGATCATGCGTCTTTGTACCCAAAAGGAAAGGGCGCCGCTGCCTCAACTGAATGATCTGACTTCTCAGCACTGGGCCGCATCTGCTATGGGTACGGCTATTTCTTTGGAAATGATCGGTGTGTCATCTGACGGAAAAAACGTCTATCCCGAAGCCAATATAACCCGTAGCGGTATGGCTCGGGCCTTGGCGATATTGCTTACCGAAGACCCCGGACTGAGCCAAGCCCCGCTGGAAGGAAAATTAAATGAAGTATCCGGTCAGGTGACCCTGACCCGTAACGGGCAAAGCCAGCTTATTATCAGCGACTGTTTGGTATTGAAGGGCGACAAGATAGAGACTGGCAGCAACGGCAGCGTCAGAATCAGCTACCCGGATGGCAGCAGCAACCTGATGGAAGCCAACAGCACCATCGTAGTTAAAGAATCCCAGGGCCGGAGATATATTAAGAAGGACGGAACCGCCGGCATCGCGGTTGATTACCTGAACCTGAGCATGGAGCAAGGGACACTTTATGGGGCTCTGGCCACCAAACACCGGGAAGGGGAGCCAAGCGAAAAATCCACTGATGAAAAGAAAGAAAATAGCCCCCTGAGCAGAACGGCAAATCAACGCCTGGCGGCCGGCACCGGCTTCCACTACCTGGCGGCCGCAGCCAATGACAGCCCGGCAGCGCCCTGGTACAAGACAGCGGAAAGCAAAAAAGTGAGGGTGAAAGTAGATATGCCCTGGGGTATAGCGGCGATTCGCGGCACCTTTGTTAAAATAACGGTCAATCCCGATAAGACCTGCCGGGTATCCTGCTTGACTGGGAGCGCCGACCTAACCGGCCAAACGGGTACTGGTATAACCCTCAGCGGAAATGATACCGCCAATGTACGCCAGGAACAGACTTCGGCCAACAAAGAAAGCACACTAAACGCCGCCGACAAAGCGACCTTTAGTGAAACCAAGGTGCAGGTCTTCTTTATGGATGCCTCAGTCGAGCAGGAGGTAAACCAGAGCGCCGATGTTACTCCTGAGGTGGTTTCCGAACAGGTTACCCGGGGACAGGAGAGTACGGTAAAAGCAGTTATTGAGGCATTAAAAGACAGCGGTATAACCCTTACCCGGGAAGCGGTTAAAGAATTGCAGACCAAGGTAGCCGAGGTTCTGGGTAAAGTAAATGAATCAGTTGCCCAGGACCTGCAACAACAGGTGAAAGCGGTCGAAAACTCAAAACCAGCACCGGAGGCAAATGCCAGCAAGCAGTCCAATACCTCTTCTAGTTCCAGCAGTGATACCATCGCTATCCTACCGGCTACCGCTCCGGCTAGCATAACCCTGGCACCGGGCAGTAGCAAACCGGTTTGGTCGGTTACCAATGTTATCATGCCGCTGGCCGGGGCGACGGACAATACCGGTACAGTAAATGGGTGGGTATATTCAAGTGCAAACACCGTTAAATTTACGGTAATAGATAGCGGAGCTGCAGCATCCCTCATCACCATAAACGGCAGTCCTTATACCAGCGGAGACAATTATATAATCCCGTCCGCCTCTACGTTAACTACTGTAGTAACCACCAGAGAAACCGGCAAGACGACCTGTGTGAGAACTTTCGCGATAGGGGTAAATGAGGCGGCACGGGCAGCTGCTCCGGTCAGCGTAACCCTGGCGCCGGGCGGGACCAATCCGGTGGGGGCGGTTACCAATGTTATTGTACCGTTGGCCGGGGCAACCGACAATACCGGTACAGTAAATGGTTGGGTATATTCCAGCGCTAATACCATTAAATTTACGGTAGCGGACAGCGGAACGGCAGCATCCCTCATCACCATAAACGGCAGTCCATATACCAACGGAGACGATTATGCAATTACATCTGCCTCGCCACTGACCGTTGTAGTAACCACCACCGAGATTGGCACGATTAATTGTGTAAGGACTTTTGGAATTGCTGTAAACGAGGCACCGCACAACAGCACCATAAGCCCGAGTGCTGGCAGCTTCGATAAATTCGTCCCATTAGACATAGCCGTTACTATGGACTTAAGCGGCAACACCCTGTCCAATATCACCAACGGCACCACCCCTTTGCTTATAAATACCGATTATATTGTCAGCGGGTCTACGGTCACCATTTTAAAAGAATATTTGGCAACGCAGAGCGTTGGAAACACCACCCTGACGTTTAACTTCAGCGCGGGCAACAGTCAGAGTCTGGCTATAGTAATTAGTGATACTACCCCCGCTCCGCAGCTGCAGATGGGAGTGCACTACTACCTGCCGGTACCGGGCTCAACCACCGGCACGCTTAAGATTAATTCCGCCAGCCGGCCAACCGGCGCAACCAAGTGGCGGATTGCCCAGCAGGCAGCAGCTTTCCTCACGCCTCTGCTGAACGAGATTGTTAGCGGACCGATAGACTATACCCCGGGCAGCGATTACAGCATTAATGTCGGGCAGCACCTACTGCTGCTGGCAACGGACGCCAGCAATCATACGAAAGCCTTCGCGGACATCCTGGCGGGAGTCGCCATGATTAACTCCCCTGGCTATGGAACCATTGCCGGTGTGGAAAGTGGTGGCTATGCGTTAAAGAACGGGACAGTCTGGGCCTGGGGACGCAATGCTGATGGCGAAATCGGCGACAACTCAACAACTACCCGCAAGGTTCCGGTTCAGGTATCCGGGTTGACCACGATCACGGCCATTGGCGGTAAAAGCTGCAGCGGCTATGCGGTTGAAGCCGGCGATAAGGTTTGGGACTGGGGATATAATGGGTACGGTGAACTGGGTGACGGCACGAAAATTAACCGTTTAGTTCCGGTGCAGGCATCCGGGTTGTCCACTATAACAGCCGTTACCGGTGGAAGCTATAGCAGCTATGCGCTGAAGGCGGACGGCACGGTCTGGGCCTGGGGATTCAATGGGGATGGTCAACTGGGTGACAACACGGTAACTAGCCGTTCGGTTCCGTTGCAGGTACCAGGGTTGAACAATATAACAGCCATAACCGCTGGAAGCTATAGCAGCTATGCGCTGAAAGCGAACGGTACGGTCTGGGCCGCGGGATCCAATATTGGTGGCCGACTGGGTAACAATTCAACCACGGACAGCCATGTTTTCATACAGGTATCAGGCCTGACCGATGTCACAGCCATTTCCGGCGGTGGGGCGAGTTGCTATGCGCTGAAGTCGGATGGTACAGTATGGGCCTGGGGGGAAAATACATATGGTCAGATGGGCGACGGCTCGACAACCAACCGCCTTGTTCCGGTGCAAGTCACAGGTCTGACCAATGTTACAGCCATTTCCGGGGGCTGGAACAGCGGTTATGCTTTGAAATCTAATGGCACGGTCTGGGCCTGGGGATACAACTCTTCTGGGCAACTGGGCGACAACACAACAACTAACCGCAATGTTGCCGTTCAGGTATCGGGTCTGACTAATGTCATAGCTATATCCGGCGGAGGTAGCAGTGGTTATGCACTAAAATCTGACGGTACGATCTGGGCCTGGGGAAACAATGCTTATGGGCAACTGGGTAACAACTCAACAACTAACAGCCCTGTTCCCGTGCAGGTGCAGTTATAAATGCTGACGGACGGAAGCGTTTGATCAAATTCCCTCTATTATCAATATATGGCGTTACAACCAAGCAATATACGGTTGTACCTTGATTAAGACAACGAAAACGCAACATTACTATAGTTAAACAACATTTTTAAATCGTTGCCCGGAACTCATATAGACAAGATAAACCATTGAGCAGGTACGCAGGCTTGGCCAGCAGGCGTACCTTATTTTTTGCAGGAATAATTGTTGTTATGACCCTGGCAGAGCATTCCCCCCTTTTTCTTTTGTGCTTTATTATGATACAATGTTCAGGCTGTCAACTGACTAACTATGTAAAGAAAGTGGAATTTAACATGATTACGACCAGCGGGCTGAGTTTAAGGTATGGGGCGCGCCCCCTGTTTGAAGATGTAAACATCAAATTTACCCCGGGCAATTGTTACGGCCTGATCGGGGCTAACGGGGCGGGTAAATCTACCTTCTTAAAAATCCTTGCCGGAGAAATCGAGGCTAATACCGGCCAGGTAATTATCCCATCCACCATGAGACTTTCTGTTCTAAAGCAGGATCATTATGAATTTGATGAATTTACGGTGATTCAAACCGTATTGAAGGGGCATAGCCACCTTTATGCCATCATGGAGGAAAAGGATGCGATCTATGCCAAAGCCGATTTTTCTGAGGCTGATGGATTGCGCGTAGCCGAACTGGAAGGCGAATTCGCCGAAATGAACGGCTGGGAAGCGGAGGCGGAAGCGGCATCTTTACTAAATGGATTAGGAGTGAATGAAGAACTGCATTACAAAAAGATGCAGGAATTGAACGGCAGTGAAAAGGTGAAGGTCCTGCTGGCCCAGGCCCTTTTCGGACACCCGGACATCTTGTTGATGGATGAACCCACCAATCATCTGGACATTGGATCGATCACCTGGTTGGAGGATTTCCTAAGCGACCTGGACAGCACGGTAATAGTGGTTTCCCATGATCGGCATTTCCTTAACCAGGTCTGTACGCATATCGCCGATATTGATTATGGCAAAATCCAGCTTTATGTGGGTAACTACGATTTTTGGATGGAATCTAGTCAGCTGGCCTTGCAGCAAGCCAAGGATGCCAATAAGAAGGCCGAGGCCAAGATTAAGGAATTACAGGATTTCATCCAGCGCTTCAGTGCCAACGCCTCCAAGTCGAAGCAAGCCACTTCCCGCAAACGGCAGTTGGAGAAGCTGACCCTGGAAGACATCAAACCATCTTCGCGCCGATTACCCTGGATAAATTTTAAACCGGAACGTGAAGCGGGGGTAAATATTCTGACGGTACAAAACCTCACCCATAGCATTGATGGTGAAACTGTACTGAATGATCTCAACCTGGTAGTGTCAAAAGGAGATAAAATCGCCCTGGTCGGCCCCGAAGAACAGGCTAAGACCGCCCTTATGCAAATACTCATGGGCGAAATTGCAGCTAACAGCGGGGAATTTACCTGGGGATTAACTACCAGCCGGGCCTATTTTCCCAAGGACAATGCGGCTTTCTTTGATAGTGACTTAAACCTGGTAGACTGGATGCGCCAGTATTCCTCCGACCAGGAAGAAACCTATGTGCGGGGATTCCTGGGGCGGATGCTATTTTCGGGTGAAGAGTCACAGAAAAAAGCCAGGGTGTTATCCGGAGGAGAACGGGTCCGCTGTATGTTTGCCCGGATGATGCTATCCGGAGCCAACGTGCTGCTCCTGGATCAACCCACCAACCACCTGGACCTGGAGGCGATAACTGCGTTAAATAATGGGTTGATGGCCTTTCCGGGAACGGTTTTTCTCATATCCCATGATCACCAGCTGCTGCAGACGGTTGCCAACCGCATCATAGAGATTACCCCGGATGGTATTATTGATAAGTTGACGAGTTATGATGAATATCTGCAACGGGCTTAGTTTATCTGAGCTGTTCGCACCAGGGTTCCAGATAAATCGACCTATCCGCATTTGGAGAAACCGCAGTGAGGACAGACCACACAGCCGCTTTCATGATTGACCTGCATACCGCATTCCGGGCAAGCCTGATCGACCGCTGCACCGGCCTGGACCTTTTTGGTTAATCTATTTACCGGGATATGGTTCATGCGGTCACCGGATTTTTCTGCTGCATCGGAGAATCTGCGTAGGGTTTCGGTAAGGTCTCCGCCTGCTTGGTCTGTTACGAAACGGGGCTCCTGATCGCTGGAGCCAACATCCCGGTATTTCTTGATGACTCTTGATATGGCATCCGGACATGAAGTGACATTGACCCCTTCGCGGCGTACACAAGCGGGACAGCGAATTCCCCGCATCTGCTCAACTATCGAATCAACGGCCAGACCGGATCGCAGTGCAATGGAGATTAACCGGGCGGTGGCTTCCGACTGTGAAGCACATCCCCCGGCCCGGCCCGTATTGGTAAAGACCTCGCAGATGCCCTGTTCATCAGCATTGACACTTACATAAAGGTTGCCGCAACCAATCTTGATCTTTTCCGTCACCCCTACCGTTACTGACGGCCGGGGACGGGGTGTGATGGTGTGGGTTGCCGGCGCTTTTTCAGGGCGTATCTCCGACTTCTGGCTGGCAGCTCCGGTCCCGACAGATAGTACCTGCTCGTCCCGACTTCCGTCGCGATAGACCGTTAGACCCTTGCAACCCAGTTTATAAGCCAACAGGTAAGCCTCGGCGATATCTTCCCGGTTGGCTGAATTATTAAAATTGATGGTTTTCGATACCGCATTGTCGGTATACTTCTGAAAAGCCGCCTGAATACGGATATGCCATGCCGGATCAATCTCCTGGGCGGTGATGAAGACTTCCTGTACCCAGGGCGGGACTTCCGGCAAGCCAAGCACGGAACCAGTCTCAGCGATCTTTTCCATCAAGTCAGGTGAGAAAAAGTCGTAGGTTTTGGCATAGCTTTCAAACAGGGGATTGATTTCGATAAAAGAGGTTCCATCCATGACGTTCTTGGTGTAGGCAACGGCAAAAATGGGCTCAACCCCGCTGGAGGCTCCACAGATCATAGAAATGGTTCCCGTCGGCGCAATGGTGGTGATAGTCGCATTACGCAGCTTTCTTACCCCGTCATAGATGGATTCCGGGAAATTGGGGAAGGTGCCTCGTTCAGCGGCCAAGCGCTCTGATTCCAATCGTCCCTCGGTTTGCATGAAATTCATGACCCTTTCGGCATAATCGATGGCTTCCTCCGACGCATAGGAGGTTTGCAACTGGATCAACATATCCGCGAATCCCATGACTCCCAGCCCGATCTTCCGGTTCCCCTGGACCATTTCCTCAATTATCTCCAGGGGATACTGATTGGCATCGATCACATCATCCAGGAAACGTACCGCTAATCGGGTTATTTTAGATAACCGTTCCCAATTGATCACCGCTTTGCCGTCATGCTCCGTTACCATAAGTTTCAGATTGATAGACCCGAGATTGCAGGCTTCATTCGGCAGCAGGGGCTGTTCCCCGCAAGGGTTGGTGGCTTCTATTTCACCCAGTTTAGGGGTGGGATTATCATCATTTAAGCGGTCCAGAAATACCAGGCCCGGTTCTCCGTTGCGCCAGGCATGATCGACAATCCGGTTAAAGACATCGGCGGCCGATAACTGGCCGACCGCTTTTTTAGTGCGGGGATCAATCAGATCATAACTGCCTTGTACACTTAGCGCATCCATAAACTCAGCGGTAATACCGACGGAGATATTAAAATTGGTTATCTGCCCGTTGTCCTCCTTGCATTGAATAAATTCCAGAATATCCGGGTGATCCACCCGCAGGATGCCCATATTGGCTCCGCGGCGGGTTCCGCCCTGTTTTACCGCCTCAGTCGCCGCATTGAATACCTTCATAAAGCTGACTGGTCCGGAGGCAACACCACCCGTCGAACGGACCGCGCTGCTGGCCGGCCTTAAGCGGGAAAAGCTGAAACCAGTCCCGCCCCCCGACTTATGAATCATCGCCGCATGCTTAATGGCGTCAAATATATCTTCCATACTGTCTTCGACAGGGAGAACAAAACACGCGCTTAATTGCCCCAAATCACGCCCTGCGTTCATTAGAGTAGGAGAATTGGGCATGAATTCGAGGCTGGCCATCATTGCATAGAAGTCTTGAGTTAATGCCTGGATCTCTTCCGGCGTCTTCCCGTATTTTCGCTCGACATCCGCGATGACTCGTGCCACCCGATACAGCATATCTTCAGGTGTTTCCACCACCTTATCCTCAACCTTGATCAAATAGCGATTGTCCAAAACGGTTTTGGCAGTTGGAGTCAAGCTTACTTTTGGCCAGGAGACCGGAGCCTTTTCCGCAAAATTCAAAAATAATCCCTCACCTTCTGAAATAATCGCAGCTAAAAAATCTGCGACTGCACATAACACAATATGTAGTAGTGATAAATTTTATCAATACAACATGATGTATGTCAACAGGACAAAAGTAACAACTAAATGATATAAAAGAATAAAATTGCCGATCAACAGCTGCAATTATTTGCTTTTTGAACATTTATCTGTTATGCTTACTCAAGCTCGATAAATTAAGGATTAATAGAACCTTCTAAATACTTTCTGGATTAAGGGGAGTTACGATAGGTCTACCCTTGATGTGAGCAGAAATATTAGGAGGTTTTTTAATGTATTCAGACAAAATGCTTAGCTGCAGGGATTGTGGCAGCGAATTTGAGTTTACTGCCGCCGAGCAGGAATTCTATGCGGAAAAGGGATTTACTAATGAGCCCGGTCGCTGCCCTGCATGCCGTGCTGCACGCAAGGCTGAATCACGGGGAGGCAACCGCGGAGGTTACGGTCAGTCAGACCGGCAGATGTACGAAGCCACTTGTGCCAATTGCGGTAAACCGGCAATGGTACCCTTCAAGCCCAGCGGCGACAAACCGGTTTATTGCAGAGACTGCTATACACCGCAGCCCAGAAGAAACAGCTGGTAGAAATTGATTTATAGGATCCCTGGAATCGTTCTCGGCTCCAGGGATTTTTTCTGTGCGCTTTTTTATGATTAGCGCGCAGCAATTGCAGCAAATACTAACCAGGAATAAAACATTTAGGAGAGAACATCAATATGTCAAGTTTTCAAGGGTTGAATATAGACCCTATAATCATTACCGCCCTCAGTAATATGGGTTTCGAGGAACCCACTCCGATCCAGGAGATGACCATACCGGCAGCAGTCAGGGGTCGCGATGTTATTGGCCTGGCCCAGACCGGAACTGGAAAAACTGCGGCCTATGGGATACCGCTAGTGGATAGATGCCAACCGGACCTGCAGCAGGTCCAGGGACTGGTCATGGTCCCTACCCGTGAGTTGGCGATGCAGGTAGCCGAGGAACTCAATAAGATCGGCAGCCGGAAGAAGATCCGGGCTCTGCCCATCTATGGGGGGCAGGAGATCGACCGCCAGATACGTGCTCTGAAGAATCATCCCCAGATTATCGTAGGGACGCCGGGGCGTCTGATGGACCATCTGCGCCGGCGCACTATCCGCCTCGGCCAGATCAGCATGGTAGTATTGGATGAAGCAGATGAGATGCTCAATATGGGCTTCAAGGAGGATATCGAGGAGATACTCCGGCAAACCCCAACGGAACGGCAGAACCTGTTGTTCTCAGCTACCATGCCCTTGGCCACGCAGAATCTGGCCCGTGAATTCATGCAGAATCCGGAGATGGTTCATATCGATCCCCGGGCGGTGACGGTGGTTAATACCGAACAGCAGTACATGGAGGTGCCGGAGCTCAAGAAACTGGATGTCCTGTGCCGCCTGCTCGATATGCAGAATCCTGAACTGGCCATCGTCTTTGGCCGCACCAAGCGCCGAGTCGACGAAATCGCCGAGGCTCTCAGTAAACGGGGATATTCCGCTGATGGTATCCATGGGGATCTGACCCAGAATCAGCGGGATATAGTGATGCGCAAGTTCCGGAATGGAACTACTGATATTCTGGTAGCTACCGATGTGGCGGCCCGCGGGCTTGATATCAGCGGGGTGACCCATATCTACAACTTCGATATACCGCAGGACGCGGAGTGGTATGTCCATCGTATCGGTCGGACCGGCCGGGCCGGTGAAGCCGGGTTGGCCATCACCTTTGTGACTTCCCGGGAAATAGGCCACTTGAAATATATCGAGGAATCGATAAAACACAAGATAAACCGCAAACCCATGCCGACCTCAAACGATGCTCTGGTTGGCCTGCAGCAGGCGGTGGTGAATAATCTGCTGGAGGTGGCCGGCAAGGAGGATATTCAGGCCTACCGGACCCTGGCGGAAGGATTGCTGGAGGAACATGACTCGGAGACATTGCTGGCGGCGGCCCTCAAGATATTGACCCGTGAACCGGAGGAGAGCCCCTTGCCGGTTTTGACTGAAGCGCCGCCGATCCATCTCAAGAGTGCGCGTAAACCAAGAGAGATCAATAATGGCTATGGCGGCTATCGTCACCCCAACCCCCCAGCCCGGAAAAAGAATCAACCCCGCACCACGCGGCGAAGCTACTAGGAATTAGCGCCTCTTTCCCGATTATGCAGGCTATGGCGGCGCCGGCACTGACTCTGAGCCGGGCACGCTATGCGCCAGAATAGAAATACCAAGGGGTTCGGATTTGCGTCCGGACCTCTTTTTTTGCAGAGCCGAACAATAGGCTTGCCTTGATGATGAACATTCTATGGTATCAAGTTCCTAAAGAGATTATAATTAAAAAACCATTGTAGTTAATTCCCGCATCTCTTAAATCACCTTATTAGTCATTTTTGTTGATTTTTACCCTTTCTTTATGCTTGCTGCAATGCTCTTTACGCATATTTGACCATTGGCAGATTTATAATACCCATATGAACCCCGCTGTGAACGATAGTCTCGCGATAGATAAACAGCAGTCATTATGGCAAACCTGATAACGGAACCCGCGAACAATAGGAATGGAGTGATTTGGGTGTCAGATATGGTATTAGGGGCCATCTTTGCAGCCTGTGCTTTGATTTACCTGATCTATTGTCTTATGAAAGCGGAGGAACTGTGATGAAAACCATAGATTTCTTTCAGATTGCATTTTTTTTGATTGTACTAATTCTTTTGGCGCTCCCATTAGGGCGATATATGGCCCGGGTCTATCAAAAAGAAAAAACCATATTGGATAGGATGCTTCTTCCTCTAGAAAGGTCGATTTATCGTTTCGCCGGGGTAGATATGGATCGTGATATGAAGTGGACGGAATATTTGGCCGCTGTTATATGTTTCAATCTCATTGGGTTGGTAATGCTGTTTATTCTCTTAATGATCCAAGCCATTCTTCCGCTCAACCTCCAGGGCCTTGCCGCTGTTAAATGGGACCTTGCCCTGAACACGGCCGTGAGTTTCATCACGAATACCAACTGGCAGGCCTATAGTGGGGAATCAACCATGAGTTATCTCAGCCAGTTGTTAGGTCTGACGGTGCAAAACTTCCTATCAGCGGCGACGGGTATGGCAGTGGTAGTTGCTCTGATTCGCGGTCTGTCCCGCAGGGAAGGTAAAACCATCGGTAACTTCTGGGTCGACTTGACCAGAACGACATTATGGATTTTGCTTCCCCTGTCTATCGCCGGTGCGATACTTCTGGCTTCCCAGGGAGTGATTCAGAATTTCAGCCCCTATCTCAGTTATTCAACCCTGAGTGGCGGCCATCAAACCCTGGCCATGGGACCAGTAGCCTCCCAGGAAGCGATCAAGATGATCGGAACCAATGGTGGCGGTTTTATGAACGCCAATTCGGCGCATCCTTTTGAAAACCCGACTCCATTTTCAAATTTACTGGAAATGTTGTTCATTCTCGTTATCCCCGCAGGTCTTACGGAAACTTTCGGGAAAATAGCCGGAGATATCAAACAGGGCAGGGTCATCTTGGCAGCGATGTTGTTGCTGTTTGTTTTGAGTTTTTCTGTATGTTATGGAGCTGAAGTCAGCGGAAATCCACTTCTTAAAGGAGCTGGAGCAGCAGGCGCGTTATCTATGGAAGGGAAAGAAGTCAGGTTCGGGATTGTCAATGATGCGCTCTTTACTGCCATAACCACGGCGGCTTCCTGCGGTGCGGTAAACAATATGCATGACAGTCTTACCCCCCTGGGCGGCTTTATTCCCATGCTGCAGATCATGTTGGGGGAAGTCATTTTTGGCGGAGTAGGATCTGGTTTATATGGCATGCTCATATTTGTCATACTTACGGTCTTTATTGTTGGTCTGATGGTAGGACGCACACCCGAATATCTTGGTAAGAAAATAGAATCACGGGAGGTCAAGATGGCCACCATTGCGGTGCTGATTCCAGCTGCAACTATTCTTTTGTTCAGTGCACTGGCTGTTGTGATCCCGGCCGGAACTTCTTCCATTGCCAATCCCGGACCCCATGGGTTAAGCGAGATACTATACGCTTTTTCTTCGGGAGCAGGTAATAACGGCAGTGCTTTTGCCGGGCTCAGCGCCAATACTTTGTTCTACAATATCAGCCTGGCCCTGGCTATGCTGATAGGACGGTTCGGCGTGATCATACCGGTACTGGCTATTGCCGGCAGCATGGTGGTCAAAAAGACTGTTGCCGCTAACGCCGGGACCTTTGAGACGACCGGACCGCTGTTTACCGGGTTGCTGATGGGTGTGGTATTGATAGTAGGAGCATTGACTTTTTTCCCCGCCCTGGCCCTGGGGCCGCTTGTAGAACATTTTCTCATGTGGGGCGGAAAGGTATTTTAAGGGGGGACTATAGATCATGAGCGAAGCGTTGGGTTTTAACCTATCAATGCTGGCCGATGCCGTTAAAGAATCGTTTGTAAAGCTGAATCCCGTAACCTTATGGCGTAATCCAGTCATATTTTTGGTTGAGGTGTTGGCCCTGTTAACTACTTATTTTATGATAAAAGACATCGCAGCAGGAATACCGTTCTTTTTCGATGGACAGATTTCTTTTTGGCTGTGGGTAACCGTGCTCTTCGCCAATTATGCCGAAGCACTAGCAGAAGGCCGAGGCAAGGCGCAGGCCGCCGCACTGAGGAAAACCAAAACTGAAACGAGCGCCAGGAAATTGTGTGGTGATACCTGGAAAGAAGTCAGCGCAGCCGAATTGAAAAAAGGGGACATCGTTCTGGTGGAAGCCGGCCGGATTATTCCCGGCGACGGCGAGGTGATAGAAGGGGTTGCTTCGGTAGATGAAAGTGTGATAACGGGAGAATCGGCTCCGGTAATCCGAGAATCCGGGGGTGATCGAAGTTCAGTGACGGGAGGAACCAGGGTATTATCAGATTGGATAAAGGTGAGGATCACCGCCAATCCAGGCGAGACATTTCTCGATAGGATGATCCATCTGGTAGAAGGGGCTAAACGGCAAAAAACTCCTAATGAAATAGCCCTTACCATTCTATTGTTGGGTTTAACGATAATTTTCGTATTGGCGGTTGTAACCCTGGAACCGTTTGCTATCTTTTCGGGAACCAAATTATCTATTCCCGTGCTGGCGGCACTGCTGGTTTGCCTTATACCGACTACTATAGGCGGGCTGCTGAGTGCAATTGGGATTGCTGGTATGGACAGAGTACTGAAACGAAACGTTTTGGCCATGTCCGGTCGAGCGATCGAAGCAGCAGGAGATGTAGACGTACTCCTGTTGGATAAGACCGGTACGATTACCCTGGGCAATAGAATGGCTACAGATTTTATTCCAGCCCCTGGTGTTAGTGAAGAAGAATTGGCCAACGCGGCACAGCTGTCTTCGCTGGCTGACGAAACCCCGGAAGGGAGAAGTATCGTCGTTTTGGCCAAAGAAAGATACCAGCTCCGGGAAAGGGATATCCAGGGTATAGGGGCAACCTTTATCCCGTTTAGCGCACATACCAGAATGAGCGGGGTTGACTTGCCCGACAGGGTTATTCGTAAAGGGGCTCTGGATGCGATTGAGAAATACCTGACAAGCCAACACAACCAGCTTGATTCGGAAGTAAAGAACATTGTTGAAGACATAGCCAAAAAAGGCGGTACTCCGCTGGTGGTTACTGAAGGTTCAAAAGCCCTGGGCGTCATCCACCTGAAAGATATTGTGAAAGGCGGCATGAAGGAGCGTTTTTCCCAACTCCGCCGCATGGGGATAAAAACGATAATGATCACTGGTGATAATCCTTTGACAGCTGCAGCGATTGCCGCCGAAGCTGGAGTTGATGATTTTTTGGCAGAGGCTACACCTGAGGCCAAGCTAAGGCTTATCCGCCAATACCAGGCTGATGGCCACCTGGTAGCCATGACCGGAGACGGGACCAATGATGCCCCGGCTCTGGCACAGTCGGATGTGGGAGTGGCCATGAACAGCGGTACTCAAGCGGCCAAGGAAGCCGGCAATATGGTCGATCTGGACAGTAATCCGACCAAGCTTATCGAGGTCGTAGAAATCGGCAAACAGCTCCTGATGACACGAGGTTCACTGACCACCTTCAGCATCGCCAACGATGTAGCTAAATACTTTGCTATCATCCCGGCGCTCTTTATCATAACCTATCCTCAATTAGGGGTGTTGAATATTATGCATCTGGCTACCCCGCAGAGTGCGATTTTATCAGCAGTTATTTTTAATGCCCTGATAATTATAGCTTTGGTTCCCCTGGCATTGCGGGGAATTTCATACCAGCCTTTAGGGGCAACCGTCATCTTGCGCCGGAATTTATTGATATACGGGTTGGGGGGGCTGGTTGCGCCATTCCTGGGTATTAAGCTCATTGATATGCTTTTGGTCGTTGTCGGATTGTCATGATAATCAACAATAATGAAGGGATGGCGATGTTGTTATGACCAAGACCATTGGCCGGGCTTTTATATTATTTCTGGTTCTTGCCTGTATAACTGGGGTTATTTATCCCCTGGTGATTACCGGCATTACAACCCTGGTTTTCCCCGCGCAGGCGCACGGATCACTGCTCTATAAAAATGGCCAGGTTATCGGTTCAGCCCTGATAGGTCAGGATTTCTCAGATGCCCGGTATTTTCATGGCCGTCCATCATCAGCCGGAGAAAAAGGCTATGACGGCACGAGCTCCGGCGGCTCTAATTGGGGGCCAACCAATAAGAACCTGATAAGTACGGTAAAAGAGCGGGCAGATCAGGTTAAGGCTGCTAACGGCCTGGAGCCCAACGATCCAGTACCCTCCGATTTGGTAACTGCCTCGGCATCGGGTTTGGATCCCCATATCAGCGAGCCAGCAGCTAGTCTACAAATCGCCCGTGTAGCCAGGACTAGAAATATCAGCGAGAATAAAGTAAAGCTCTTGGTTGAGAAATATACTGAACAACCTCAATTCGGTTTTTTGGGTGAACCGAGGGTAAACGTGTTAAAGCTGAACCTGGCACTGGACGCCCTCAAGTAAGGAGAACCTTATGAATAAAGAAAAACGCATGGATCCCGATGCCATCCTGGCTAATATGGGGGTGCCGGGCCGGGGTAAGCTAACTATATTTTTGGGTGCCGCGGCAGGAGTCGGCAAAACCTATAAAATGCTGGAGACGGCCCATGACCGGCTGGCGGAAGGTTTTGATGTGGCGGTAGGATACGTAGAAACGCACGGCCGTTCGGAAACTGACGCGTTGCTGGAAGGACTTCCGGCTGTTCCGCGAAAAATTATGGATTACCGGGGCCGGCAGTTTTTCGAGATGGATCTGGATGAGCTACTAAAACGCCGGCCGCAAATCGCGCTGGTAGACGAATTAGCTCATACTAATATTCCTGGGGCACGTCACAACAAACGTTACCAGGACGTTGAGGAATTGTTGTCAGCCGGTATCAATGTTTATACCACTTTAAACATTCAGCACCTGGAAACGATGAACGATATCGTTGCCCAGATCACCGGCGTTATTGTAAAAGAAACTGTACCGGACAGGATCCTGGAGATGGCTTTCCAGATTCATCTGGTTGATATTCCTCCTGAAGAACTGATTCAGCGCTTCAAAGAGGGTAAGGTATATGTCCCTGATCAAGCTACTGATGCCCTCAAGAAGTTTTTCCGACCCGGCAATATCAATGCCTTGCGGGAACTGGCCATGCGCTATGCGGCGCAAAGGGTGGATCACCAGTTGGAATCCTATATGCAGATGCATGGCATTGCGGGGCCGTGGCCGGCTGGCGAAAAACTGATGGTCTGCATCAGTTCGAGCCCATTTTCTGCCCAATTACTGCGGGTGGCGAAAAGAATAGCCAATGGCCTGCAAGCCGAATTACTCGCCGTATATGTAGAAACCCCACGGCGTTTTCCAGCAACGGAGGCTGAGAGGGATTCATTGGCCAAAAATATCCGGCTGGCCGAAGATCTAGGTGCTCAGATCGTTAATATGACCGGCGACGATATTGCTGAGGAAATAATCGATCTGGCCCGCAAACGAAATGTCTCCCAGATAATTATGGGCAAGCCAGAACATACCCGGATGTGGGAACTCATTAACGGATCAGTGGTGGACAGGGTTATAAGGTATAGTAAAGGGTTAAGTGTACATGTTATCCCTGGTGATGTGAACAAAATTGAACAACCGCTAACAGAGCACAGAGATCAGGAAGATATAATACATAAACCGGTTGCAGCAGATATCTATCCATATCTGCTTTCCATTACCATGATAATTGCCTTAACAGCAGTACTCCTTAGCGCCAAAGGCTATCTGGGTCTAGTTAACGTGTCCCTGCTATATTTGCTGCCAGTGGTTATCAGTGCCAATCGCTGGGGCACGAAACCGGGATTGTTTTCGTCGTTGGTCGGTATCATAGCTTTCGACTTCTTATTCGTTCCCCCTGTGTTCAGTTTTACGGTAGCCGACATCAAATACCTTCTGAGTTTTGCCATCTATGTTTTTGTGGCTTTGTTGACCGCTAAACTATCCGCCAGACTAAAAAGACAGATTATTAATTCACGTTTACGGGAAAACCGGACCTCTGCCCTTTACGGATTAAGCCGAGATATTGCAGCTGTTGATAACCTGGATACCGTATTACAGGGAATAGCTAAAAAGGTCGGGGAAGCAATAGAAGCAGATATTGCACTATTGCTTCCTGACGGAAACACTAACCTATCTTTGCAGGCCAGTTATGGCAATACAGATTATCTTAACCAGAGTGAACTTGCCGTGGCCTCGTGGGTACTGGAACGGGGACAAAAGGCTGGTAAGGGAACCGGGACGCTGGAGGGAGCCGCCGCCCTGTATTACCCTATGATTACCGAACAAGGCATCCAGGGAGTGATTGGAGTACGGTTTCGGCAGGATATAAACAATATAGAGCAGGAACGCATGCGTTTACTCGAAGCGTTTGTTGGACTGGCCGCCATGGCGATCAATCGAATTAAACTGTCCGAAGAGGCGCGCAGAGTGTCTAACCTGGCTGAATCAGAACGATTGAGAACTGCTTTATTTAATTCTATATCTCATGATTTGCGAACACCTCTCGCTTCGATTATCGGGGCAGTAACCAGCTTGATGCAGGAGGATTGTGTTTATACAACAGCAGCCCGAGATGATTTATTACAAACAGTTTACCAGGGAGCAGACCGGATGAACCGCTTTGTAAACAATCTGCTGGATATGGCCAAATTAGAGGCGGGAGTATTGAAACTTAATAAAGAATTGGCCGACATCCAAGACATTATTGGTGTTGCTGTTAGTCGCATGGACGCGCAGCTGGACCAGCGGGCTTTTTCAATGACAATAGATCCCGATCTGCCAATGATAGAGGTTGATTTCGTTTTAATCGAGCAAGTATTGGTCAATCTCCTGGACAATGCATTGAAGTATTCCGAGAGTTATAACAAGGTCTCAATTTATGCGGGGCTTTCCGGTAGTGAAATATTAGTGACGGTAGCTAATGAAGGGCCGACTATTTCAGTAAATGACTTGGACAGAATCTTTGATAAATTCTATCGTCTGAGTTCACCCCGCCTGGTAAGCGGGACTGGTCTGGGCCTTGCGATCAGCAGGGAAATAGTAGAATTACATGGAGGAAGAATATGGGCCGAAAACAAGGATAATTGGGGAGTCCTGATCGCCTTTGTTTTGCCGGTTTCTGAGGAGATGCCCGTTTGTGGAGGACTACCGGATGGGGAAGAATGACGGTGCCAGAATACTGGTGATTGATGATGAATCACAAATTCGAAAGCTCTTAAGAGTAGCGCTTACTGCTTATGGCTATGAAGTCAGAGAAGCTAATGACGGGGCGGATGGGCTCAGAGAAGCGGCGGTTTATCGTCCGGACCTCATCATTTTGGATTTGGGGCTTCCTGACATCGATGGGCTGGAAGTGCTGCGGCAATTTAGAGAGTGGACCCAAACCCCGGTTATTATCCTGTCGGTTAAGGAACAGGAGCAGGATAAGATCACCGCCTTGGATGCTGGTGCTGACGATTATGTGAGCAAACCGTTCAGCATGGGTGAATTACTGGCCAGAGTCCGCACCGCCCTGCGCCACTCTTATCATGAAAACGGAGAAAACCCGGTCCTGGTTTTTGATGATTTGGAAATTGATATTTTGCATCGCAGGGTGAAATTGGGCGGCTGTGAGGTAAAGCTGACACCCACCGAATATGATATATTGAAGCATTTAGCGGTCAACTCGGGTAAGGTGCTCACTCACCGGCAATTGTTGACAACTATTTGGGGAAAGACCTATGCCAGTGATACCCACTACTTGAGGGTCTACATAGGTCAACTACGCAAGAAAATTGAAATAGATCCGGCCCGGCCCAGGCACATCTTAACCGAATCCGGAGTAGGCTATCGACTGCTCTGAATTACCAACCTATATATGCACATCTTCAATCTCTTCGGCAATGCGGCTCATTTCCTCCGCTATGTCAAAATTGAACTTGCCCAAGATGGAAACTGGACAATGCAGATTGTAATCCAGGATCTTCTTGGATATCTCCTCCAGGCGCTCGCGGGTTTGGAGATAGAAGTCCTGCTTTTTTTGTTCATACCGGCGCATAGACCAGTCGCTCCGCTTCTCACTGAGGATTACCTGGCTGTACTTTTTGAAATAGGCGACTTCTTGCTCCAGTTGGGCCCGGAGGGCATTGATTTCTTTGTTCAATTCTATCCAATAGGGTGCATAGCCGGCATTTTTAAGAATTTTGTTAACCATATGCAGATCACTGGCTTCAAAGGGGTTTTCCGCCAGGTCGAGCGGCTGCCCGCTTCCTTCCAGATTATCAAATTCCCCCTGCTCCATGGCTTTCTTCATCAAGGCACCGACCAGGTCGTGCTGACCGATCATACGAAGCGTTCGCTGCATTTCATAGGGAAATTCCTCTTTCCAGACTTTTTCAGTTATCATGTCTGCTGCATTCAGTTTTCTTTGATCTTCTTGATGTAAATCTTTGTTCATAGCTTGCTCCTTTCAAAGCTGGTCACCATACCAACGGAATTAAGCGATAACGAGTTTTCGAGCAATAGGCCTCATACCCCGGCAGGTCGCGCAACAGCAGTTTTTCTTCTTTTCTGATCCGGAATACATTAGTAGGGATGAAAAGAACCGCGAATATTAAGGCCCAATAAGAACCCAGGGCCAGGGGCGTGAACAACTCCATTATCAATAACCCCAGATACATGGGATGGCGCACCAGGGCGTAAGGCCCGGTAGCAATAACCGCTTGTTCCTGTTCGACCTGGATAACCGTTGAAGCGTAGCTGTTTTTCCGGAAAACCAGGATAATCAATATATAACCCAGCAAAACCATGCCATTGGCGGTGAGCACCAGCCAAACCGGCACGGACGACCAGTGCCAGCGAAAATCAAAGCCGGGCAGCAGGTAGGTTAGCATGGACAAGAATGATAAAATCTTAATGATGCCCGGCGAAGGCTCCTTTTCCTTAACCTGCATGCGCCGCGATAACAGGCCCGGGTCCTTTTTTAAGAAATAGGCGGCAATAAAAAGGGTCAGGACGGAAAATATCGACCACCAGATCCATCCCTGCCAAAACCTGAACGAACCGGCGGGAAGAAAAAGGACGAGCCCCAGCCCCAGCATAATAATTACCGGCACCAGATAAGCTTTAAACGGTGATACCTGAACATGATCTCCCATCGCTATTACCTCCTTTAGTAAAGAATGTCTCGCTATTAGTCGGCTGATTGGAGAAATTTTTTAAAAAGCTCCTGGTATCTTAATTGAGCCGGTGACAAGACACCGGCCACCAGCTCCTGATACACGCCCTCTTGAGGCTTTTCCATACCCGGATTAGCGTATAGCTCTTTCACTTGCGGCATACTTCCGACCAGCGCGGCTGACTCGCGGGCGAAGGCTTCGATCCGGGGATCATCTTCGCTGACCTGGGCCAACTCCGCCCAACGGGCGCCTAATTCTAAGGCCAGTTGATAATGCTCGGGATGGCTCTTAAAATACTCGGCCAACTGACGCGAGCCCTCCCGGTAATCTTCGCCCCATGCAAAATCATCCAGGATACCGGACAATTTACGATGCTGCTCGTAAATATCCGGGCAGTTATTAGCGTATTCGCCCATTTGCTCATCACCTAACAGCTCGGTCATCATTTGAAAAGAAGGGGAGGCAAAACCGTCTTCATCCAGCAGTGGAGCGTCTTCACGCAAAAGGGCGTCTATTTTCGCCAGGCGTTCTTCCAGGGCTTGCTTTTCGTTTAGTATCTCACGGCGCAGGGATGCCAAGACTTCCCGGGCGGTTTTGGGATTGGGCAAATCCCCGGCTATTGCCTTGATCTGCTTGAGATCCAGGCCCAGGCCTTTTAGGTGTTTGATAAGACGCATGCGGTTCAATTCGGCCGCCCCGTATAAACGGTATCCCCCGGGGGAGCGCTCCGGCTGGGCCAGCAAGCCGATCTTATGATAATAATTTATAGTTTTTAACGTACTTCCCGTCAATTTTATAAAATCGCCGCTTCTTATCTTGTTCACGGATGATCACCTCACCGTAAGTATAAACCCGACCCCAAGGGCCGGGTCAACAGGAATTATTTTTAATTTAGCATACTCGGGCTATCAGCGATATCTTCGGGTGTTTCGGCGTTTTCTTCGCTGGCGCCAGAGGTTAAAGCAGCGGATCAGATACATACATAGGAAAATAACCAGCACTGCCTTGAGGATAAACTTGACGATCGCCAGGCATACCAGCTTGAAACGGTTGAGCCAAGGCGGCTTTGCGGCGACTGAATTGCATGCCCGCAGCTCGACTTGGCCCATCTCCCGACCGCCGATTAAGATCTTGCACGTCCCCAGCACCTGATCCTGGCTGACCGGGGCGGTAACTTGTTTCTGGGGATAGACGGAATAGGAAAGCCGCGCCGCTTCTTTTTCGGTAACCGCCATAATCAAGTCTTTCTCGGGTCGGGCCTGAACCTGGTTGGTCTGTCCGTTTTCCACCGGCACGGTCACAGATATTTGCCGGGCTGTTTTCAGGGTTTTCTTATGGTAACGGGCAAAGCCATAGTCAAACATCTGCTGCATATCCTGGTATACCGAAGTGGCGTTCAGGGTTACCGCAATCAGGGTCAAGTCGCCTTTTTGAGCGGCGCCGACCAGACACTGGCCGGCAGCCCGGGTGTAACCGGTCTTGATGCCAATCGCGTACTTATATTTCCACAGCAACCGATTGTGGTTGATAAGCAGGCGATCATAATCCCGGCTGGCCCAGGGGATATTAAAGGTTTTGGTGGAAACCACCCGGCGAAAGGTGCTGCTCTGCATGGCCGCACGGCTCAGCCGGGCCAGGTCGTAGGCCGAGGTGTAGTGATCCTTGCTGTGCAAACCATAGGGATCGAGAAAGTGGCTGTCTTTCATCCCTAATTGGCTCGCCCGCCGGTTCATAAGCTGTACAAAAGATTTCTCGCTGCCCGCCACACTTTCCGCCAGGGCTACGGCTGAATCATTGGCGGAATTCAGCAGTAACGCGTAAAGCAGCTGCCGGCGAGTCAGTTTCTCTCCCGCCTCCAGCCAGACCGAACTCTCCGGAGTGCCCGCTGCCCGCGAGCTTATCCGCACGTTTTTATTCAGGTCGCCTTTTTCAATGACCAGCAGAGCGGTCATGATCTTGGTAAGACTGGCCGGCGGCAGATGTCGGTGAATGTTTTTCCCGTAAAGAATCCGTCCGGAAGAGGCCTCGATTAAGATGACCGCTTTCCCGGTGGTTACAGGATATGCTCCGTTATTAATGGTCGAACTATCGTTAAGCGCGTATACCGGCAAGAGATTACTCAAGAAAAAAATAAGCAATAAGCAGCTAAATAAAGATCTTTTATGCAACATCAAAATAGCTCCAGCTAAGATTATTCAGACCGCGAAAAATAATACCCCCCTTATAATACTTGAGTTTTTCCGCTGTACCAAGAGTATTTCTTAGAGTAAAATTGTTTTTCAAAATAATACTTGAAATGATATCCAAGAATCGACAAATTTATTAACATATCGGCCCATTTGTCTTAATATAAGAGTAAACATGTGTATAAAGGAGCAAGACATGAAGGAACTGTCCCCACCAGGGCAGAGTACGTTCGAGTTAACGCAGCTGCCAATAGGGTACGATTATCTGGAATATCAACTGCGGAAAGAACTATTTCTGAATGATGCTATTATGGCTGCTTCCAGTAATTTGATGGTGATTTGCGACCATAAGGGGCGTATCGCGAGATATAATCGGGCCTGCGAGCAATTAACCCTATATAGTTGCGGAGAACTGCGGGGCGCCTATATATGGGATGCCATGTTTGCTACTAAGGATACCCGCCGGGCTCGGGCGTTTTTCATTCAGGCCGGTAACCCCCATAGTACCGGGCCCCGGCATGACCAGTATGTAAGCGCCTGGGTCTTTCCCGATGGGGAACGCCGGTATATAAAATGGACGCTAAGCGTTTTTCCGGCTCAGGCCGATCTGGATACCTGCGCTGTTGGCATTGGTGAAGACATCACCGAGCAGATAATATTGGAAGAGACCCTGCGGGAAAGTCAGGCTGGTTTGAACAGTATAATGGAAAATGCCAATGGCATCATTTACACGCTGTCTCCCGAGGGCGAGTTTATGTTTGTTTCTCCCGGCTGGACGGAGATCCTGGGGCATGATGCCGACTGCGTGCAGGGTCAGCTATTGGAGAAGTTTGTCCATCCGGATCATTTCAGCGGCTTCCGGGGATTTTTGCAGGAAATCACGCGGGACGGGAAAAGTCAAAAACAAGTGGAATACCTGATTCAACACCGGGATGGCAGCTGGCGCTGGAATTCTTCCAGCGGCGCCGCGGTTATGGATAAGCAGGGCCGCCTGAAATGCTATGTCGGCCTGGCGGTGGACATCACGGAGAGGAAGCAGGCCGAAGCCGCCCTGCGGCTATCCGAGGAGAAGTTTTCCAAGGCTTTTCGCGCCAATCCTGATCCGATCACTCTGACCAAAATGCCGGAGGGCTATTATGTGGAGGTAAATGACGCCTGGGTGGAAGCTACCGGCTACCAACGTTACGAAGCCCTGGGCTTTACGGTAATGGAGCTGGGCATCTGGGTAACCGAAGAGGATCGCAGTAATTTTTTGAGACTGATAGAGCGGGAGGGGAGTTTGCGCAGCTACCGTACCCGCTATTGTACCAAACCCGGAGAAATCAGGGATTTTCTTGTTTCGGCTGATCTGATAGATATGGGAGCGGCCCGGTATCTGCTCTGTGTGCATACGGATATTACGGAGCAGCTACGGACTCAGGAGGAATTGCGCCTTTTACAAGAACGCTTTTCCATGGCCTTTAACGCCAGCCCGTCTACCATTTCGATTTCGACCCTGGAGGACGGCAGGTACATAGACATTAATGATAGCTTTTGCCAGCTAGTCGGATTCCAACGGGAGGAGATACTGGGCAAAACATCGATTGAGTTGGGGTTTTGGGTTGACGGGGAAGAACGTGAGCAGGTGGTGCGCAGCATTCTGCATAAGGAAGCGGTGCGCGACCGGGAAATAACCTTCCGGAAAAAATCCGGTGAATTGCGCCTGGGACTTTATTCGGCGGAGCAGATCAATATCAACGGCCAGACCTGTCTGCTGAGCATAATAACTGATATCACTGAACGCCGGCAGGCGGAAGACCAGATCAGATACCTGAGTTTTTATGATAAACTGACCGGACTCTATAACCGGGCCTTTTTCGAGGAGGAATTGCGCAGGCTGGATACCACGCGCAAGCTGCCTTTGAGCATAATCATCGGTGATGTTAACGGCCTTAAATTGGTCAATGATGCGCTGGGGCACCAGCAAGGCGACGGACTGCTGAAAGCGGCGGCGGAAATACTTCTGAGGAGTTGTCGCCATGAAGATGTGGTGGCACGCTGGGGCGGGGATGAATTCATTGTGCTCTTGCCCGAGTGTGACAGCCTGTCGGCTGGCAAGGTATTTAACCGCATTAAACAGGCTTGCCAGTATATCAATGACCTGCCCTTGCAGACCAGCATGTCACTGGGCATGGCCACCAAAGGCCGGCCGGAACAAAACATACGCGAAGTGGTCAAAGAGGCCGAGGACAAGATGTATCGCAATAAGCTACTGGAAAGCCGCAGTGCCCGGAGCACCTTTTTGTTTTCCCTGGAGAAGACGCTTTGGACCAGAAGTCATGAAACCCGGGAACACTGCCAGCGCATGCAGCAGATAGCCCGGATGATCGGTCAGGCCGTAAATCTTCCCGACAGTGAAATGGACAATCTCTTGCTGTTGGCCTCCTTGCACGATATAGGCAAGATAGCCATACCCAACAGTATTCTGGACAAGAGCGGGGCACTCTCGCCCGAGGAATGGGAAGTTATCAAAAAACACCCGGAAACCGGTTATCGCATTGGATTGAGTTCGCCGGATATGGCGCCCATTGCCGAAGCGATTCTGCACCACCATGAACGCTGGGATGGCAGGGGATACCCCCTGGGGCTGCGGGGGACTGATATCCCGCTTATTTCACGGATAATTGCTATTGCCGATACCTATGACGTCATGACTAACGGCCGGCCCTATCAGCGTTCTTTCAGCCCGGAAGAGGTTAGGCGGGAGATAGAAAGATGTGCCGGCAGCCAGTTCGACCCTCAAATGGTGAGGGTGATCCGGGAGGTTTTATGGTCAGGAATATCGGGACAGTAATAGAGAGAAGAGGGAATCACCTTGCTGCTTGAATTTGAAAGATTCCTGCTGGTCAATTTCTCCTATGTGATTTGTACCACCTTGGCGGCTCTAATCATTTGGGGAGAAGAGGTCAGGGAGTATTTAACCCGCTTAATTATATACGCACTGCTGGCGGCTCTGGCGCAGGCCTTGACCATGCAAATATCTACCCGGGCTAATCTGGAAGTGGTCAGATTTATGGTGGAAATAGTAACTTGCTATGGGATAGCCTGGCTGGCTTTTCGAAAACCCTGGGGCTGGACATTCAAAATCTATGCTACGTCCTATATGCTTGGATATGTGGTAGTTCTGGTTTATATAGCCGTCTTGGTAGGTTTGCTGCATAAGCCTTATTCCGTTACGGAGACTCACGTCGCCTACTGGCTGACTATAATGATGCCGGCTAATATATTGGGAGTCTTAGTGGTTTATCTGCTGCGGAGATTCTGGACTGGCAAACGCAGTTTAATTAGTGATCTAAAGACTGGATTTGCGGCAACCCCTTCGATTTATATAGCCCTTTTCATTCAAACTGTATTGTTTGTAGGGCTTAGCGGACAAGTCCTCATGAATTATTTGGGACGCAGCCAAAAGGAGACTCTTGTACTCTTGTTTGGGATATGCGTAATTTTCTTTTTAAGCATATACGTGCTGATGAAGTATACATCTTTCAGCCGGGGTGAGCTGGCAGCTACCCGGGACGTGGTGTCGGAGAATCTTATGGAGATGCTCAATGCCGTGCGGGGGCAGCGGCACGATTTTATGAATCACCTGCAGGTTATCTACGGGCTCAATCAATTGGATCAGCGCGAAGCCCTGGATGAATACCTGGCCGACCTGCTCCGTGAAGTAACTAGCTATAGTGAGATGCTGAAGATCGACAACCCCATTATTGCTGCGCTTATCCATGCCAAGGTTGCCCAGGCCGATACCAGGGGGATAGAACTGCAAGTCGAGGTGACCGCCAATCTTAGAAATATAGCGACCGCCATCGATGTGACGAGAATTATGGGCAATCTGATCGATAACGCCATGGATGCCGCCGAAGCTGCCAGTGAGTTGTGGGTTAATCTAAAAATAGAAGAAAAAAACGATATGATAATATGCTCGGTGACCAATCCCTTCACCGGCAGCGCTAAAGAATTAAAGGGTTATCTGGCCCCCGGCCTATCCAGCAAAGCGCACCATGAGGGATTGGGACTTTATGTCTGCCAGAAGCTATGTGCCAAGATCCAGGCCAAATTGGAATGGCGCTGCGAAAATGACCGCCAGGTAACCTTTACCTTGATCGTACCGCCGGCCGACCGATGATTTAAAGTCCCTGGAAGGAGACTATCTTATTCCAGAGCTGCTTGGCCAGGCTCTCCACCTTCTGTCCCTTTTCCATCTCACTCAGCTTTTCGCTTAGCTGGTCATTGGCAATCTGACGCTGGGCGATTACCGTACTGATGATATCTATGCAGAGGGGCTGTTTTTCAAACACCTCGTTCAGATGCTCGCGATTGATTCTATAGGCTATCACATCAGTTGCCGCCTTAATAGTGGCTGAGCGCGGTTCGCCGGTCAGCATCGACATCTCGCCGAAGAATTGCCCCGGTGTAATCTGGGCAATGATCAGCTCAGTTTTATCACGCAGTACGCTAACCTTCAGTACGCCGACCACCACGATAAACATGGAGTCGCCCGGGTCGCCTTCCTTGAACAGGGTTTCGCCGGAATTATAATAGTGCAAATTCATTCGGGACGCGATCATTTCCAGATACTCGGTTTCCAACTGTTCCAGAGCGTCGACCTTGCCCAGCAGGGCCAGGCGGCCTTCCGCGCTGCGGTAATCGATGGTTTTAGGCGGCATGGGTGCGTAATATGAGTCGGTCTTGGGATAAGCCGGTGAAAAACCGGATTTCTGCAGGTTAGTAATGATGCTCTCCAGCACCAGGTCTTTGGACTTGCCGGGACCGATCTGGCTGGGGTCGATCCAATATTTCACCTTGTACTCGACGCCCAATTCGCTGATAGCTCTTACCCGTACCTTGGGCTCCTCGGTTTTTAGAAAGCCCTTGTTATCCAGCACGGCCACTACGCTGGAGTGTATGATCCGCTTAACGTCCCGGACTGGAACGGAGAAGTCGAAGTGAAAGAGAATCTCCATTTCCGCGTCTTTGGACGGCCGCGAGAAATTAGTTAAGACCATGGAGCCCATAATATTGTTGGGGATGACAACAATATTATTATCATTGGTTTTCAAACGGGTGGTCCGCCAGCTGATGTCGATTACCTGCCCGTCCAGCCTTTCCTTGTTCAACATAATGAAATCGCCGATGCTATAGGGCTGGTCAAAGTTTACCGCCAAACCCATAAAAAAGTCCATAATCAAGGTGCGCAGGGCAAAGCCCAAGACCAAACCGATAAAACCGGAAGCGGCCAAAAAACCGGAAATGGGGCGATGAAAAACCCCGCTCCATGCGCAGCAGAAGGCGACCAGATAAATGATTGAGGAAATTATGTACTGAGCCACGCCAGGCAGGGCCGGCTTGTTCCTGCTCAGCAGGATTCGGTCCCAGGTAAAGAGGATAAAACGGTTCGTCAAGACGGCGCCGAGGAACCAGGCCGTACATTTAAGGAAAGGTGTGACATAAGCCGGACTCATGTAACGATAGAGCCAAGCCGGATGATATTTTAGCAGGGTGAGGCATAGCATAATCATTAATGCCGGTATTACAAAACTAAACGGACTTTTCTTCAAAACATACCCTCCTTAAATTGATGCTCGATTATTCGACATATCATTACATTCTTCCTGTAAGCAAGCTGTACAATTATATTTTTTTTTGAAGGTGGTGCAATTTTTTCGCACTAAATCAAGTAATAATTGACTTATGCTATAATTCATATATAATTGCTGCGTAACAAACATCATTGGAGATATTAACAGCATTATGGTTTAGGAGGAGAAGTCAGATTAATAGATTCAAGGCCTCATTATTAGACAAAAATACATTTTCGGTTACCTGGGAATTGGTCCCCGGACGGGGAGCGCGGGAAAAGTCGCAGGAGGATGCGCTGAAGGCGGCGGAGCAGGCGGCCCGGGATGGACGGGTACATGCCCTGACTCTGACCGACAATCCGGGCGGCCGGCCGGCCATGTCGGCCTCTTATCTGGGCATGGAGATATTAAAGCTGGGGATTGAACCGCTGGTTCATTTTACCTGCAAAGATAAGAATCGCAACGGGATTGAGTCGGAGCTCTATGCCCTGGACCGTGCCGGGGTGAGCAACCTGCTGGTTATGACCGGGGATTATCCGGTAAGCGGCTATGAGGGCCGGCCCAAGCCGGTTTTCGATCTAGATCCGGTGCATATCCTGGATCTGATCAGCCGCATGAATAGCGGGCTGGAGATTCCGGCGGGGAAAGGCACTGCCCGGCAGCAAGTGGCGGAATTCTTCGCCGGAGCGGTGGTATCGCCCTTTAAAGCCACCGAAGCCGAATTGATGGCACAGTATTACAAGCTGCAGAAGAAGATCGATCACGGAGCAGGCTTTATTGTGACTCAACTGGGGTTTGACGCCCGCAAGTTCCATGAGGTTCTGCAGTATATCCGGAATTATAAGGACGATGTACCGGTGATCGGTAACATCTACATCCTGCCTTACGGGGCCGGTCGCATGATGAACGCCAATGAATTGCCGGGCTGTGTGGTTACTTACAAACTACTCGCTGAACTGGACGCGGAAAAAGGCGCTGAGGACAAGGGCGTCGGCACGCGTTTGCTGCGGGCCGCCCGGATGTATGCGATTATGAAGGGCATGGGCTTTGATGGGGTGCATCTGGGCGGACACAATTTGAAATACGAACAGGTAAAATATATTATTGAAACCGGCGAGGAACTGGCGGCAGACTGGCAGAGCCTTTTGCCCTATTTCGATTATCCCCAGCCGGATGGTTTCTATTATTATGAGAAGGACCCGGCTAGCGGGCTTAACACCAATCAGCCGGTAAAGCGGGCCGAACTGCCCGGGGAAGTGCCGGTGGCCTTTAATTACCGGCTGATGCGCTTTTTCCACCATATGTTATTCACCCCGGATAATAACCTTTTCCCGGTTATGGAGAGCTACTACCAAAAGGTCAAGGATCCGAAAAGGCACGGGTTTGAGCATTTTCTCAAGGTAATGGGCAACGACTGTAAAGATTGCGGGGATTGCGCCCTGCTGGACATCGCTTATCAGTGTCCTATGTCGCAATGTCCCAAGAATCAGCGTAACGGCCCCTGCGGCGGCAGCCATAACGGCTGGTGCGAGGTATATCCCCAGGAAAAGAAATGCATTTGGGTAAAGGCCTATGCTATGCTCAAGGCCTATAAAGAGGAAGAGCAATTGGAGAATATGTATTTGCCGCCGGTCAACTGGGACCTCTATCAAACCTCGGCCTGGTACAACTATTACACCGGTCGCGATCACTCCGCCCTGAAGAAAAGAAATAGCTGAGAAAACTAGATTAATAAAATATGTACTCAAAGAAATTTTGCGGGGACGGTTTTTTTGCTTAAGTTTAAGTTAGGCAAAAGAGCCGTCCCCGCAAGTCGTCGGACAGGATTAAGTAAACAATTAAAACGCATATAGTTTCCTTTGCGCTGTCCCATTCTGTCATTGCGAGCGCAGCGAGGCAATCTAAAAAATGACCCGACGGGCAATTATTATAAGGAAGAAAAGCCGCCTATTTCCTTTTTGTGTTACAAAAGCGAATAGCCGTGAAAACGGAAAAAAACGCGGAAATAGTCAAAGAATTGTTGCGAAATTAGGGACCAATAATATAAACTTAAAATGAATTCGTGTACGGAAATTTGTAATTGCAAAGGAAGGTGTTTTATTTATGGTAAGGCCAAGAAAGAGTATATGGCTGTATCTATTAATGCTATTCTTCATTTTTGGGCTAACCGCACAAGCGTTGGGAGCTGATCCGGAAAAGCCGGCGGCGACTACCAAGTTTAAGGATGTGGCGATATCGGACAGCAACGCCCTGTATATCGTTTACGTCTCCCAGCGCGGGTTTATCAGCGGTTTTCCCGACGGGAGCTTTCGACCAGCGGAAGGCTTGACCCGGGCCCAGGCGGCAACGGTGATGGTAAAAGCCGCCGGGCTGAAGACCGGAGACGCCGCTAGTAAATATAAGGACGTCGGTGCGGCGCACTGGGCGGCTGCATATATTGGCGCGGCCAGTAAAGCAGGGTATCTCAGCGGATTCCCGGATGGGACGTTTCATCCGGATGAAAAGCTGACCCGGGCGCAAGCTATGTCCATACTGATGCGCCTCTGCACCAGCGAGGGGCAGGAAGCGCTCCCGCAACTGGAAGATATGAAGGCCAGCCACTGGGCAGCCAATGCGATGGCCAATGCCCTGGCGGCCGGAATGACCGGATTATCCGCTGACGGCAAAAAGGCCTATCCGGACGCCGAAATCAGCCGGGCCGGTCTGGCCCGGGCGTTAGCTATTTTAATGACCAAGGACCCCGGACTATATAAGGCTCCGCTTTATGGAACGGTCAGCGATATAAGCGGAAACGTCACCCTGATTCGCAACGGCAAAGAGAGCGTTGCAAACGATAAGCTGCTGCTGGCCCAGGGGGACACGCTAAAGACCGGAGAAAAAAGCGGCGCCCGCATCAATTACCCTGACGGAAGCAGTACCTTGATGGATACCAACAGTGAGATATACATCAAGACATCGGCCGGACGCTCTTACATAAAAACCGACGGCACCCCGGGTACCGCGGTAGATTTCTTAAATGTCGATTTGAAAGCCGGCACCCTCTTTGGAGCGCTAGCCACCAAACACGAGGGCGAAGGCAAGGCGCAAAGCAAGCTTTCATCAGCCACAGCGGCCCTGCCCTCCTTTAAATATCTGGCCGCCAATACCCAGGCCTCCCCCTGGTATAAGACGGCGGAAGAAAAGAAGGTCAAGGTAAAGGTGGATATGCCCTGGGGCGTTGCCGCGGTACGCGGAACCTATATCAAGGCCTCGGTATTCGCCGACGGCACCTGTAAAGTCAGTTGTCTCACTGGCAGCGCCGAGGTTAGCGGCGGCAGCGGGAGCAGCGTACCACTGGGTCAAGGCCAAAGCAGTTCGGTCACCGGGCAAGGCCAAGCGGCTGGAACCGTCGCCGGCTTGAGCGCCGATGACAAGGCGGCCTTCCAGCAGGTCCAGGGCTGGGTTATGCAGACCGCGGTAAATATGGACCTGAACCAGAGCGCTCGTGAAACCCAGGCGGTAATGGATGCAACCGTGCAGGTACCGGATACCGCAACCAAAGAAACCACCATACAAACAGTTATCAATGCGCTGCAGTCCAGCGGTATTCAATTGAACACCCAGGTTATACAGAGCATTAAAGATCAGATACAGAATCTGCAAAATAATGAGACATTGCAGCAGCAGCTTAATGCGGCCACCAGTACGAATCAAAACAGCACCAATAATACCAGAAGCAATAACGATAGCGGGAGCAGCATCGCCGTCGTCAACTATAGTGCCGAGGGAGTATACGGACCCGCAGACGGCGCCGCAGCCACAACGATGGCCGGCAACGCCAACATATTGGTGGCCGGAGTCACCTTGCGTAATATGATAATAACCGGCGACCTGACCTTGGCCGCCGGTATCGGTAATGGCGACGTGACCCTGAGCAACGTAACCGTCCGGGGCAACACTTATGTTTATGGCGGCGGCTCCAGCAGCGTTCATTTGGTCAGCAGCAACCTGGTTAACGTAATAGTGGATAGAGAAAACAATACCGTGCGGTTAGTAGCATCCGGCAATACTACGGTAGGCTCTCTGCTCCTGAATTCCAGCGCTACCCTGGAGGAGAGCGGCATAACCGCGAGCGGCTCCGGTTTTTCCAGCGTAGCGACCGGCGTTAAGCTGCCCCAGGGGGCCAAGATAATACTTTCCGGTAACTTTGATAATATAAACGTCACCGTACCCGGCCTGGAGATTGAGGTGGCGAGTGGTAGCATCGGCTCGTTGGCTATCTCGTCGGCCGCCGCCGGCTGCAGTGTAGCTCTGCAAGCGGGAACCACGGTAGGTCAATTGGAGGTTAACGCCGCCTTGACGGTATCCGGAAGCGGCGATATTAAAACGGCGGTCATAAAAGCTCCCAACGTGGTGCTGGAAAAGGCACCGGAAACCTTGACGGTGGCCGAGGGAATTACCGCCAAGGTGGCTGGTACAGACATGACCGGCATTTCAACCAATACTGCTCCAACTACTCCGAATATTCAAATTAATCCGTCGTCCAACATAACTGAAACCACTTCGGTAACCATTACCGCATCAGCCACCGACCCGGACGGAGACACTATTACTTATACCTGGACCGGGAGGACGGCGGAGACCAGCACTTATTCGGCAGGAACGCATACCGTAACTGTTTACGCTACCGATGAACACGGGAAGGAATCACAGTCGGCCACGGCCACCTTCACAGTTACCAGTACCGGTACCGGTAATAATGCCCCCACTACTCCAACAATAAGGGTTAGCCCCGAATCCGGCATAACGGTTGATACCGACGTAACCATTACCGCTTCATCGACCGACCCAGACGGGGATAGTGTCACATATGAATGGACTAACCGGGATAATGAGAAGGATAAGTATTCAGTCGGTCTGCATACTGTGTCGGTAATAGCCCGCGATGTACATGGGCTGGCGTCACCGGCCGCCACCTATCAATTCGTGGTTCTTTCCAGTAATTCCAGCAGCGGCGGCATGATGCTGAACGGCCCCGAGTCCAGGATCTATGCCAACGGCATCGCCGGGGCCAACATAACCGGTTATAGCTTTAATGTCCCGCCGGTTTCCGGGCATTACGGGCAGGATTATGCCTGGGTCAAGGGACTGAACGCAGTCACCCACCAGTGGGAGCGGCTGGACTTCGGGTATACTGAAAATGGAATTACTTTTTCCCGCACCATCACCAACGGGCAGTTGTACAATCGTTTGGAATTCTACTATTATACCAACCATAATTGCATGTACGGCAAATCGAATATTGTATATTCGGTTAATTATGCTTCAGGAAATATAAGTGTTTCAGAGTCTGCCCCGGTTGCTAACAATGTTGCCATCGTAAAAGACGGCACCACTCTGGTCGGTTGTTACGATTATAATGATGCCAATGGAGACCTGGAAGGAGTCTCAACTTATCAATGGTATTCTGCTAATGAGCCATCTGGCACTCCGGTTTTAATAAGCGGTGAAACTGGCCGGACATACGCAGCGAGTGATACCAAGTACTATTTCTTTAAGGTAACTCCAGTCGCCTTGACTGGATTAACCGGAACAACTACCGGCTCAGCGGTGCAGAGCATTGGCACTACACCATCAGCGGCGGTCGACGCGCTTAGCGCTGAAATAACCGCCCTGAGAGCGATGGCTGATGCGGACGGGTTATTTAAGGCCTTGAATCGCTTAAACCGGGCCAATGTCAAGCTGGATAATAAAACGTATTATTTAAACGCCAAGACAGCGGCCACATCAATAGCATCGCTAAATGATATCCAGACCAATATCGTGTTGGCAGGCAATAACGCTGCCGCGGTGCCAAGAGCGGACGGCATCCGGATCTATACCAGTGTAGGGTCCGGCACTACTACCGCCACAGCGGAGATTTATGTTGTCAACCAGAACGGGGATACATGCTCCGGGGTTACCTCGGGGATAACCGTAGCGGTAACCGGCGGTACCATTACCGGCTTAACCAAAGGTACGCTCACTAGTGGTACTTTCCCAACCACTGCTTGTACCCTGAATACTGATTCTTACGGGTCTGCCAAGTTAACTTTGACCCTGAATCCAGTCAATAACAATACGATGACCATAAGCGCCACCAAGGCCGGGCTGGCTTCCTGGGTAAAGACCCTGAACTTCAGCGTGGGCTGGACCGAATTGGGCGGCGGCGGTTTGGCTGCGGCTAGCGGCAGCCCGCTGTCACTGACTACTTCTTCTGGAACTCCCTATGTGGCATATGGCGATGCCGGCTCAAGTCCGGTCGGCAAGGCCATCGTCAAGTATGCCACAAATACGACTTCCTGGAATCCGGTAGGCGCGGTGGGATTTAGTGTTTATGCGGCTCAGGAAGTCGATTTGGTGGCTGTCTCAAACAACAATCAATTATGTGCGGTAAATTCTAACGGCCAGCTTTCGGTTATAAAATGGAACGGTACTGCCTGGGCTGATTATGACGCCGTTCACCCGTCTACCGGGACCAGCCCCAGCATGTTGCAGTTGGAGATGAATAACTCTGCTAAACCCATCCTGACCTTTGCGGATACGGTTGATGGCTATGTTTATGGGGTGGCCCGGATAAATATTGGCTCGGGTTGGGTTCCGTACTGCTCTACCGAGGCATTCGCTACCAGTCCCCAATGTATCGCCTCGGCCTGGGACACCTCTGGTACTGGAAGTCTGTACGTGGCCTACTATAATTCGGCTGAGGGCAAGATATATGTAAAGAAGCCCGGGGCTAGTGATTGGGAGACGGTAGGGACAGCGATCACTGTACCCAGTTTTAACTCGGCTTGCGGCATTTCCTTAAAAGCCTATAACAACACGGTTTATATCGCTTATGTAGATTCTAATGGCTTGCAGGTAGCCATGTATTCCGGTAGTGCCTGGGCCACCTCGGCGCCATTCACAACGGGGACCATTGGCAACTACCCGGTACGCTTCGCCATAGATCCCAGCTATAGCGCCGGCTACGTATGCTTTGCCGATAATACCGGCAAGGTTTATGTCAAGAAGTACGACACCGGGACCTGGAATTCACTTGAGGCAGGTAGCATTTTCACAACAGCCGGCAAACTTGACCTAGCGGTCTACAATCAGGTCCCCTATGTCGCTTATACATCGACAGACGGCAAAGTACATCTGATGAAGTATTTCCCGGGGGCAGGATATTAATTAGTAACAATAATCTTAAAGTGTGTCAAGGGTCAGTCCCCTTGACACACTTTTTTTTGATCTTTTACATGTGGGCAATTCTGGCCGGCTTTTTGCATTGTCTTCAGAAATGCCCTATGCTAGGTAATAAAGAAATATACGAGGTATACCATGGATAAAATCGAGCTTATCGCCACAGCTTCCTTCGGTCTGGAGGCGGTGGTAGCCCGTGAGGTCAGGAATCTGGGTTATGAAGAGGTTACGGTGGAGAATGGCCGGGTGACCTTTAAGGCTGCCCCTTCCGCGATTTGTCGCGCTAATCTCTGGCTGAGGTCCGCCGAGCGCGTCTTGATAAAAATGGGAGAATTCAAGGTCACAACCTTCAGCGAGTTGTTTGACGCGACCCGGGCCTTGCCCTGGGCCGATTGGCTGCCGGTGGACGCCAATTTCCCGGTGCAGGGCAAGTCGATTAAATCGGTTTTGTTCAGCGTTCCGGATTGTCAGGCCATCGTCAAGAAGGCGGTGGTGGAAAGCCTCAAGGAGCGTTACCATAAAACCTGGTTCGAGGAAAGCGGTCCCCGCTATACCATCGAGGTGGGTTTGCTCAAGGATATGGCCACCCTGACCCTGGATACCAGCGGCGCCGGCCTGCATAAACGTGGCTATCGCAAACTCGCGGCGGCGGCCCCGCTCAAGGAGACCCTGGCCGCCGCATTAATCGATCTTTCCCGCTGGCGTCCCGACCGCTTGTTTATGGACCCCTTCTGCGGCTCCGGCACGCTGCCGATCGAAGCCGCTCTCATTGCCTTGAATCAAGCGCCCGGGTTGCAACGGGATTTTGCCGCCGAGCGCTGGTCGGTAATTCCCGCCAAACTATGGCGCGAGGCGCGGAGTGAGGCTAATGACCTGATAAAAAGGGAGCAGCAGCTGAAGATTCGGGGCAGCGATATCAACCCCGAGGTCTTGAGTCTGGCCCGTTATCATGCCCGCCAGGCCGGCGTGGGAGACATGATTCATTTCCAGCAGATGCCTTTTAGCGAGGTGCAGACCAAGGAGAAATACGGTTTCATGGTCTGCAATCCTCCCTATGGCCAACGCTTGGAGGACATCAGGTCGGTTGAGAGATTGTATCGGGATATGGGGGATAGCTTCAAGAAAAACTTTGCCACCTGGTCTTTTTACGTTCTGACCCAGCACAAGGAGTTGGAGCGTCTCTTGGGGCGCCCGGCCGACAAAAAACGCAAGCTTTACAATGGCCGTATCGAGTGTCACTACTACCAGTTCTTCGGACCCAAACCGCCTCGCCGCGAACCCTTGCCAGCAGACTAACCTACCAGTATCTTCATTGACAAGCAGCCCGCATTATGGAAAAATTCAAAGAAAGACCCCGAAAAAAGTCGAGCTGAGAAAATCATGCTTGTATTAGTTATACTTGACGCAAAACCCGCCAATTACTGCCGATAGACCGACCAATTAAAACAAATCCTCTTAATTGCCTGTGGAAAAGGAATTCAGCGAGATATTCGGCGACTTGACCTGAGCGGCCTTGGGGCAGTGGTTCTGAAGGTCGATCCCCCATCTACACTGCTTTTTCATACTAATTTAAGGGAGGACGGGCCTTGGAGACGATTAATACCTATTACGAAGACCACGCCCAACTGGACCATTTTATTAAGGACCACCATAAGCTCCTGACCGATGGGCAAAAACCGGTTTTGGTTCAGGTTTTCAGTGGTCTTTGCGAAAAAGAACATCTACAGGGAATTTCCCGTTGGATCCGAAGCTTGCTTCCCCGGGCCCAGGTCCTATTAACCACGACCAGCGGGGAGATCATGGATGGCCGAGTGAGCGGACTGAAGACGGCGTTGTCCTTCTCGGTTTTTGATAGCAGTGACATCAGGCCGGTTTTTGCCGCTAAAAATGGTGATGACGATTACGGATTGGGGCAGGGAGTTGCCCGGCAAATAAATGGGGAAAAGGCGCGGGTCTTAATTCTTTTTGCTACTGGTATGAATATAGATGCCAGTCAAATGCTGCAGGGGATTCAGTCACTCCAGCCCCAGCTGCCGGTGGCCGGGGGTATTGCCGGGGCCAACCGTACCAATGCCCGTTCCCTGGTCGGCCTTAATAATGAAATCACCGATTACGGTATCTCGGGTATAGTCATTGAGAGCGAAAACCTGATAGTAAATCGTTACAGCCACCTGGGCTGGGTGCCCATCGGCAAGGAGATGAAGGTAACGCGAGCCTTGGGCTCACGGGTTTATACCATCGACCATATCCCGGCCTACCAGGTTTACCACCAATACTTGGGGATAAGTACCGCTTCCAATGTTTTTAAGGTAGTGGAATTTCCGCTGATAATCAGCCGACACGGCATCAATATAGCCCGCGCCCCCTTCCTCCGTTTTGATGATGATTCCATCGGATTTTTCGGTGATATTGCCGAAGGCGAGAGCGTGCGTTTCGGCTTTGGCCATGTCGAGATGATCCTGGAGCAGATCGACCATCTTTTAAGGGTCACAAAGCGCCATCCGGTCGAGACCATTTTCATATATTCCTGTGCCTCCCGGCGGGGGTTTCTCCAGGAAGCGGCCCAAATAGAGACCCGGCCCTTAAACTCTATCGCTCCCACCGCCGGCTTTTTTACCAGTGGCGAATTTTTCCACAACGATGGCAGCAACCAGTTGCTGAATACCACTATGACCACCTTGATCCTGTCTGAATCGGCCGCAGCCAGACGGCCGGCCTCAGTGGATAATGAAATTATTGGATCACGCTCCGAACCGGTTTTGCCGACCGATAATGTAGCGGACCGCTCTTTGGAGATTCTGAAGGCCTTGACCTGTCTGGTGGAAAAGGTAACCACGGAATTGAATCAGCGGACCAATGAGTTGCAAGAGATGAATAGGCAGATTCATTATGCCAGCACGCACGATGCCCTGACCGGGCTCTTCAACCGAAGTTATTTCAATCAGGCCCTGCAGGAGATGGAGGGATTGTCTCCGGGGGTTATAATGTGTGATGTTGACGGCCTAAAATTTATCAATGATTCCTTTGGGCATAGCCAGGGCGATACTATAATCCGGGCTACCGCAGGGATATTATGCTCGCTGCCGCCACCGGACAGCATAGTGGCAAGGCTTGGTGGGGATGAATTCGCCGTGGTGCTTCCCCATACCAGCCGGAAGGAATTGGAGCAACTCTGCCAGGCCATTCAGCGGCAGGTTGCCGACTATAACTGTCATAATCCGGCTATGCCGCTGAGTATTTCATTGGGTTTTGCTTGTCATGACGGAGAAGCCGTGGATATTAATGCATTGGTGACCGAGGCGGATAACAAGATGTACTGGGAAAAACTCAACCACCGGCAGAATACTAATAGCGACATGGTGCGCGCCTTGCTCAGAAATCTTGAAGAACGCGATATTGTCACTGAGGAGCATGGCGGCAATCTGCAGAGGATGTTTGCCGCCCTGGAAATGGAGCGGGATTTTCCCCAGTGCAACCTGACCTATCTGTTTACCTTTGCCCGTTTTCACGATATCGGGAAAATTGGCATCGCCAATGAGATTATCGCCGAAAAAGCATCAATTACCCCGGAGGAGAAACTTGAATTACAGAGGCATTGTGAGATAGGCTATCGGATTGCCCGGTCGGTCAGCGAGCTTCAGCCGATTGCGGATTGGATATTAAAACATCATGAATGGTGGAATGGAGAAGGCTATCCACTGGGCTTACAGGGGGAAGAGATTCCCTTGGAATGCAGAATGCTGGCTATCTTGGATGCCTATGACGATATGACCACCCGCCAGGGGATGAAGGGGGAGGCCGCCTTGCAGGAGATAGAACGCTGTGCCGGCACCCAGTTTGATCCCTATCTGGCTGCTGAGTTTGTCAGGAAGATGTCAATACTATATGACAAATAAGTCGTGACTAAAACCGGCGGGACTGCTGGCTTAAAGCTTAGTATACCGCTTTAGTCTGGTCTCCAGCGAGCCGGCATGCAGTTCAAAGAGATGCTGGTCGTAATCATAGAAGTAGAGCGAACGCCCTTCCTCCTCCAGCCGGGGGCGGGAAGGCATTGTTTCGATCCCCAGCGCGGCGATTCTCTCCTCATACATGGCAAAATCCTCATCCCGAATGTGGAAAGCCACATGGTTATAACTTCGTTGGGCCAGCGGTTCACCCTCCATGATACAGATCCATAACTCACCGATCAGCAAGAATTTTTCCCGGCTGAGACCGAAAAAACGCTCACCGCTATTATATATCTCTTCTGCCTTGAAGATGCTGGCGAAGAAATGAGCGCTTCTGTCCAGGTCGCGCACCACAAAAGTCAGATGACTGAGGCCTTGAATCATTACGAATCACCTCTTCATATTATAGAGTTTCACACTAATGAACTGCCCATTTTAAAACGATTATACTAAATATACGGCCGGTTTTTTAAAAACTTGCGCGGGACAGGGGCTGGTCCGTCTGGGGGCGAGCAGCAGCGCGCAGCCGTCGCCCGCGCCCTGATCAACCAGCCTCGGCTGGTGCTGGCTGATGAGCCCACCGGTAATCTAGATTCCAAAAGCGGAGAGCAGGGTTTCAGTCTGATGCGGGAGATTAACCGCGATCTGCAGACTACCTTTATTATGGTTACCCATGACCGGGCGCTGGCGGATAAAACCAACCGCATTGTCGAACTGCGCGATGGACTGATCCTGTGTGATGAAAGCCGGAGTGATAGTATGGTGTTTGAGTAGGGTCGATTCTTGGCGATCACGGGCATGGCAGAAGGAGCACCCTTAAAATGGTATTTACTTGGTCATTGGGAAAGAAAGACCCGAGATATATGTTAAGAAATACAAGAATGTCTCTTTTTTTGACGATATATGTTTAATATTTGTTGAGAAATGGTCTTAATTTTCTAAAAAATATGATAATATTAGTAACAACGGAGCCCGGTTAGCAGATACGGGCTTAATTACCTTATAGATAGAGAAAGAGAAGGGCTGGGGCAGAACCAGGCTGAGCGGAAAAAAGGGGAGGAAACAATAGACAACGGGGGGATGTTTATGGGAAGCAAGTTTTTCGAGGAATTCAACAGGCTGGTGCCAATGGTTGCTGATTTGTTCGGGGATATGCCCATGGGGTTCTATAGTACCGACCGTGAGAAATTTCTGATGGTCCATGAGCATAATTATGTGGTGCCGTTTGCTAAAGCCGGCTTGGAGGTAAAACCGGGCGGCGCGGCTGACAATGTTATGCAGAGTAAAAAGCCTTTCTCCATGGAGTTGCCGGCCTCTTTTTACGGAACCCCACTGAAGGTATCCTGTATTCCGGTATTTGATGATGAGGACCCCACCCGGGTGGTGGGAACCTATGGCTTGGCCCTGGCCCGGGATACTGCCACCGCTGTGCGGGAGACGGTGGAAACCTTCAAGGTAGGCCTGGGGGAAGTGGCGCAGGCTACCGAACAAACTGCCGCCGCCGCCGGTGAGATCAGTATCAGCACCGCTGATTTGCGCGATCAGATCATGGCCATCGGCAAGGTATCAGCCGAGATCAATCAGGTACTGGACGCTATTGGCAATATAGCCGCCCAGACCAAGATGCTGGGCTTGAATGCCGCGATTGAAGCAGCTCGGGCGGGAGAAGCCGGCCGGGGATTCGGGGTAGTAGCTGAAGAAATCCGCAAGCTCTCGGATGATTCCCGCAGCACCGCGGAATTGATTCGTAACATGACCAAGACCATCGAAGGCAAGATCGCGGAAACTATAAATAAGTCGGCTACCGCCCTGGATGCCACCCAGGAGCAGGCGGCGGCCACCCAGGAGATAACCGCCCGCTTGCAGGAATTGACCAGCCGGGCTGAAGAACTGGAGCAGATCGCGGCCAGGATTTAAAGGCTTGATTCATCTATAGATAATAATGAAGATATACCGGGAGGGGATCAACATTTCCCCTCCCGGCTTTTGTTTAGTTTGGCCTGGTTTATTCTAGCCTGCGCGGCCTCGAAGCAACGCTGCTCTTCCTCGTTTTCGATCAGCAGCGGCGGAATCTGGTGGGGTCGGCCGTTGCGGTCCAGTGCTACCATAAAGAAATAGCCTTCCGAGACATTTTTTATGATCCCCCGTTCCAGGTCCTCGGCCTGGACGCGGACATATACCTCCATGGAGGTCTTGCCGGTATAGGTCAATTCAGCCGTGCAGATAACCAGGTCGCCCACAAAGATGGGCTCTATAAATGATAGTTGGGTAACGCTGGCAGTAACCACATTGGACAGACAATGGCGGGCGGCTACCACTCCGGCGGCAGAGTCCATCAGCTTCATGACCTCGCCCCCATGCATATTGCCGGCTACATTAGCATGGTAAGGCAGTACCAGCTGAGTCATGGTAACCATTGATTCCGCGCGGGGTTTGGGCTTCATAACCATGAGTCGTCACTCCTTTGTAATTCTAGTACTATCTATTTATATAATGCTAACTATTATGAGAAAAAAGTTCAAACATCTTCCTGGTGAGTACCCTGTCAACCCTAATTCTGTCGCTTGCCAAGGCCGTCAAAAGATTGTACAATGATTGTGCCGTGCTAGACGGGGAATTAGCGGTGCCCTGTAACCTGCAACCCGCTACAGCAGGGTTTAATTCCTGGTCTGAGGGCCTATCTTGTAAGGTCCGGCTTGAATAAGTGGCTGAGAAGTCTGGGTCCTGTGCAATGGGACATTCTGAACCGTGTCAGATCCGGGAGGAAGCAGCACTAAGGGATCCATCTCGTGTGACGCAGGGTAGCCTGGATGGAGCTAACTGTTCAAGTATCGCTTGGAAGGTATTCTCGAAGCCAGGTGCACGGCATATTTATTTGTTTGCATAAAATATAGTAAAATAGCAGGTAATGACCCTGCTATTTTTTTATTAAAGGAGGCATGACCGTGGCTTACCTGGCGTTGTATCGAGCCTGGCGTCCCCAACGCTTTGAGGAGGTGGTGGGGCAGGAGAAGACTGTTGCTGCCCTGCGCAACGCCATCAGGGAGGGGAGGCTGTCGCATGCCTATCTCTTTTCCGGACCGCGTGGTACTGGCAAGACCAGTATAGCCAAAATTGTGGCCCGTTCCGTCAACTGCGAACAGCCGGAGGGCGGCGAACCTTGTAATCAATGTTCCAGCTGCCGGGACATCAATAACGGCAACTTCATGGACGTAATCGAGATTGACGCCGCCTCCAACCGCGGCATCGACGAGATCCGCGACTTGCGGGAAAAGGTGCGGGTGCTGCCGGCGCAGGGCAAGAAAAAGGTCTATATCATCGACGAGGTTCACATGCTGACCACCGAGGCCTTCAACGCGCTGTTAAAAACCCTGGAGGAACCGCCGGATTCGGTCATATTTATTTTGGCCACCACGGAAGCCCACAAGATTCCCGAAACCATTCGCTCCCGCTGCCAGGCCTATCATTTCCGGCGCCTGACCGGGGAGGAAATCACCAGCCGTCTGCAGCAGGCGGCGGCCAGCAATTCGATTGAATTAGACGAGGAGGCGCTGCAGCTGATTGCCCGGCGCGCCAATGGGGGCATGCGGGATGCGCTGAGCACATTGGACCAAGTCTATTCATATAAGGGACAGGTCATCAGCAAGGAGGACGTACTGGACGTACTCGGCCTGGTCGATGAAGTCTATCTAGCGGAATTGGTGGACGCGTTGCTCCACAAGGATATCCCCGGGATAATCGCCAGTCTGGACCTGGCTATGAGCCAGGGCAAGGAGGCTCAGCATCTGGTACGGGAGACCGCCTTTTACCTGCGGGATTTATTATTGTATTCGGTTATGAAGGATCAGGCCCAGCTGATGGTAGTGCAAAAAGCGGCCCTGCTTCATTTGCAGCGTCAGAGCGGGGAGGCCCGCCGGGAGCAATTACTGGCCGCGCTGAAAATAATGATGGAAACCGCGGAGAAGCTGAGATTCAGTGAAGGCAACCGCTTCCTCTTGGAGATGTCTTTCCTGGAATTGGCCGAGCTATTTGCAGAAGAGATACCGGTAAAGTCAGCAGCTTCGGCAGCGGCAATTCTCTCGAAAGAGAAGAAGGCGGCTGCTCCCAGCCCGCAACCGGTCAAGAGTAAGGCCACCGCGCCGAAAGGGGAAAGCGATCCCCTGTGGGAGCGTATCCTGGCCGGGGTCAAGGAAAAACGGGTTCCCACCTATGCCTTACTGGCCCAGGGGAGTCTCCTGGGGATCAAGGGCGATACCATGTATATCGGCTACAATAAGAAATTCAGTTTTCATAAAGAAAAGATGCAGGAAAAGGCCAACCGGGAAATACTGGAGGGGGTTCTGCATGATCTCTATCAGAAAACCATGGAACTGGAATTTATCTTGCTGGATGATGAGCAATATAATGATATAGTGGTAAAAAAGGCTATCGAATTCTTCGGTGCGGAGATAGTTCATATTAAAGATTGAAGGAGGATGACGAGATGAAGTTTAATCCCGGTGGCGGTAACATGAACAACATGATCAAACAGGCCAAACAGGTGCAGGAAAAGATCGTCAAGATGCAGGAAGAACTCAAAGAGCGGGAAGTGGAGGCTTCTTCCGGCGGTGGTGCCGTGGCGGTAACGGTCAATGGCAAGCAGGAAGTGCTACGGATAAAGATCAAACCGGAAGTGGTCGACCCCGAGGATATCGAGATGCTGGAGGATCTGGTGATGACGGCGGTCAACGAGGCCATTCGCCAATCCCAGGAGATGGTGTCCAGCGAGATGGCCAAGATTACCGGGGGATTTAACATACCTGGTCTATAGAAACGCCTGCGGGGCCAATGCGTCCCGCCATTATATTATATAAACCGGGAGGTATGGGCAGTGAGGCTGGCCCTGGCATTGGAAAACCTGATTGACAACCTGCAAAAACTCCCCACCATCGGACCGAAAACCGCCCAGCGCCTGGCTCTGTACATCCTGAAGATGCCGGAGGCGGAAGCACGGAATCTGGCTGGCGCCATCCTGGAAGCCCGGGATAAGATCAAGCCCTGCGTCGAATGCGGCATGCTATGCGACACCGAGCGCTGTTACATATGTCAGGATGAACAGCGGGATGGCAGCACCCTTTGCGTGGTGGGAGAAACCAGCGACGTAATGGCCATTGAGCGCACCGGTTACCGGGGGCGCTATTTTGTATTGAACAAGGACTTCCATGTCCTGGATGACAATGCCCTGGACGGGCTTAACCTCAAGCTGTTTTCCGAACGGCTGGCCGGCGGCGTGGTCAGAGAAGTCGTGCTGGCCTTGAACCCGGATATTGATGGAGAAATCATGTCACGCTATCTGGCGGGGGTGACCAACAAATATGGACTTAAGGTGACCAGACCGGCCCATGGCTTGCCGGTAGGCGGCAATATTGAGTTTGCCGATGAGATCACCCTGCGGCGGGCCTTGGAAGGACGGCACGAGTTTTAGGGCAACGGGGTCACTAAAGGGGGTGCCTGCTGTAGAGAGGTGTTTGGTCAATCGCCGGGAGTTGCTGAGTAGATTACAGAAGCAAAGAGACATAAGAACAGACCTTTTGGCATACTATTGCGTTATAGCGCAATAGTTAAAAAATGCCAGGAGGTTTTTTTATGGAAAAAGATTGTTGGGGGGGCCAGGTCTTATCCGACCTGGGAGATGTTACACTCTGGGGCTCACCGGAAGCATTTTGGAGCAAAACTTGCCGGATAATTCGAGAGTGTCTGCGGCCTTCTTTCCAAGGGCAGAAATTGGCCTCGGATGAGGAATTGCTGCAACAGGCTCACCGAGAACTGTTGGAAGCGCACAGCCGCTTTTCCATGGCGGAAGAGGCGGAACTTATAGATTGTGCGATCTATTCTTTGAAAGCGGCTGAAATGAGGTATGACTATCTTATCCGGCGGATAAAACAGCAGCGGGCAACGATTGGTTAAGGGGGGATTGTATGGAAACGATTAATATTGTGATTGCCGCGGTGGTCTTGCTGGTAGTATTGTTTTTTATCGGGCAGGTATTGGTCAAGCCGGCCAAACTATTATGGAAGCTGCTCTTAAATTCACTGATTGGTCTGCTGTTGCTACTGGCGGTCAATTACCTGGGCGCCTATTATGATTTTTCCCTGCCCATTAATATTATTACAGTGCTAATTGCCGGATTCCTGGGAATTCCCGGCGTATTTTTACTTATTTGCCTGCAATTGCTCCTATAAATATAGCCGCCCTGAAAACACAATGTTGCATGTGTAACATATCGGGTCTAGACCAAGTAACAAATGGGTTTTCATCCCACTACCGGTGACCACTTCCGTATTCATGAAGGTCTGCCCTTAAAACACAATGTTGCACGTGTAACACATCGGGTCTAGACCAAGTAACAAATGGGTTTTCATCCCGCTACCGGTGACCACTTCCGTGGTCATGAAGGTCTGTAGTACCCATTTCGGGGTTATAAAGGCCTAAGTTCAAAGATAATAATTATATGTTTCAGGGGACGGTTGAACCGCCCCCATTTTGGTTTAAGTCGATTACTTCATTATTTCTTAATACAAAATTAACAAAATTAGTAGTGCATTACGAGTCAATAAACGTATATCATATACTTTAATCCCCCTTTATTAAGTGGTTCATTTGGGGTGTTTTTAGACTGATAATGATATTATTGGGCAAATGTGAGTACTATTTGACGCACATTAGATAATTATTGACGCACAATTCGTAAATGTTTTATACTATTTAAGATAGAATCAGCTCGGGAGGTGTTCCCCCCAATTTTGGAAAGATTAGACCGGGTAATGGAGGCCTATGTTGGCGAATATGCCAGCGGCAAAAGCGAGATAGCGATAAATCGTGCTTTGGAGCTGCGCAGCCGGGGCCGCTCCGTTACCCTGGTAGATCTGGACACGGTGGAACCTTTCTATACCTTGCGCACATTGAAGCCCCTGCTGGAAGAAAAAGGCCTGCAGGTGATCAGCTTCTGCAAGCAGGATGCTTTTGGCCTGGGTGAGACCGGAGCGATGTTGAATCCCCAGGCTCGTTGGGCGTTGCGGCGCGACGGCGACATTATCCTGGATGTTGGTTATGGAGTATACGGCGCGCGTACGCTCAATCTGGTGGAGGGAGCCTATGAGTCTCAGGAACTCAGGGTTATTGCGGTGATAAATTACAGCCGCCCCCTGACCGGCAGCCGGGACCGTATCCAGGAATATATATTGGATCTGGGTCGAGTAGATGCCATTGTGTCTAATACCCATCTGGGTTCGGATACTACGGAGAAGATAATTGAAGAAGGACATACGGTAATAATGCACGTAGCTCGGGAACTTGGCATCCCGGTGGATTTTGTGGCTGTGGATGAAAGTTTTCAGGATTCCATGGGGCTGGATATAGCAGGCATACCGATAAAGTATATTCATCGCTATATGCCTGCCGCTATGTGGTAAGTCAAAGCAGGAGGTGTTTCAATTATCAATGGAAAAGGTTATTAGTGAAGCAAAAAAAGCTTTCATGACCGGCAATGAGACCGTAGCCTGGGCTGCTCTGGCTGCGGGCGCTGAAGTAATGTTTGGTTATCCCATTACCCCGCAAAACGAGGTTATGCACTATTGGACCCGTTTGGCCCCTAAATACGGCAGGGGATTCTTGCAGACCGAGGATGAGATTTCCGCTGGTTTTACGGTATGCGGAGCGGTGCAGGCCGGCAAAAAGGCTTTTACCGCCACAGCCGGGCCGGGCAATGTCCTGATGCAGGAGCCTTTTGGCATGGCTGAGGCTATGCGCCTGCCGCTCTTGGCGATTATCCAGCAGCGCGGCGGCCCTTCGTCGGGGACCGTGGTCTACTCCCAGCAGGAAGTGACCCTGACCACCTTCGGTGGTAATGGAGAAGGTCACCGGATCGTTTATTCCACCGCCACCCATCAGGAGATCTACGATTATACCATTAAGGGATTCAATACCGCCTGGAAGTATCGTTTCCCCACCTTCATACTGGGTGACGGCTATCAGGCCAAGATGCGTGAACCCCTGGAACTATACAGCCCGGAAGAAAAGGGCATTAAGATGGTGGAGACCTACCCCCTGATCGGACTGCCCGGACATATCGGCGAGGGGCGGGAACCCCAGCACCTGTGCAACATATACAGCCTGGAAGAGGAACTCTACGAGGTGGTCATGAAGGTATCAGCGGAATACGAAGCCATTTCGCTGGAGCTGATCGAATATCAGGAACGCGAGTGTGATGATGCCGATATTATTATTGTGTCACATGGTGTTGTATCAAGAGCAGCCGATGATGCGGTAACTGCCTTGCGGGCTCAAGGTCTGAAAGTTGGTTGTTTCCGCCCCATTACCCTGCGGCCTTTCCCGGCCCAGGCTTTAAGAAATGTGCTCCAGAAGAGCGGCGCCAAGAAGATGCTGGTAGCCGAATCGGCCTATGGTCAGCTCTATCGCCTGGTACGCCAGGAGATCTATGGTGAAACTGTTCCGATAGATACGCTTTTCATGCCCGGCGTAGGAATCATCGATTACGATATAATGAACAAGATCAAGAGCATGCTTTAATAATAACTGCAACGGGAACAGGTTTTATATATAGAAAGGGAGGTCAGTACATGGCAATGTTAGAGCCGCTAGTCCCGGCAACACCAAAATCATGGTATTTGCCATCCAAGCCACATAAGTTTTGCCCCGGTTGTGGGCATGGCATAGTATTAAAGGCCCTGGGGGAAAACATAGACGAACTGGGGATTCAGGATAAAACCATCTTTGGTTGTGATATAGGCTGTTCTCTGCTGGCCTGGAACTTTTTCGCCTGTGACAGTACCCAGACTCACCACGGGCGCACCACTCCGGTTATGGTAGGGATTAAACGCTCGCGTCCCGAATTGATTACGGTCGGGTATATGGGAGACGGCGGTGGCTACTCGATTGGTTCCCAGCATCTTTTGAACGCAGCGGTCCGCAACGAAAAGGTGACCCTGATACTGGTTAACAATACCAATTATGGCATGACCGGCGGGCAGATGGCTCCGACCACCCTGCCGGGGCAAAAGACGGAGACATCGCCCTTTGGCCGTGATCCGGAACAGACCGGTTATCCAACCAAGGGACCGGAGTTTATCGCCCAGCTAACCCCGGACAGCGCCTATGTAGCCCGCGCCACTGTATCAAAATACAATCAGCTCAAGCGCTTTATCCGTAATGCCTTGCGCAATCAGATCGAGGGCAATGGCTTCTCTTTCGTGGAGGTGCTGGCCACCTGCCCGACTAACTGGCGCACCAACGCCCAGCAGACCTGGCGCTTTCTGGAGGATGAAATGGAGCCTTATTTCCCGGTCGGGGAGATCAAGAGCCCCTTCGGAAAGGGGGATAAATAGATGTCTCTCGTGAAGATAGCCCTGGCCGGTGAAGGCGGGCAAGGAGTGCAGTCAGTAGCCGAGATCATTGCCGAAGCGGCTTATGAAGCCGGCAAGCAAACCATTTATATCCCGAATTTCGGATTAGAGCAGCGGGGCGGGGTATCTATCGCTTTTATCCAAGTCAGTGATAAGAGGATAGGGGCACCCAAGTTCAATAAAGCCGATGTGGTTATTGCTCTCAGTGAGCGGGCCGTAGGACGGACCGCGGAATATTCCGATGAAAATACCCTGTTTGTATATGATAACGGTTTCGCGGTGCCGCCGGAGGATTTTCCCCAAAAAGCCAAAAAAATAATCGCCATACCGGCGATCGATACCGCCAATAACGAACTGCATCCCCGGGTTTTCAACATCATTATTATGGGAGCCGTGATCGGACTTACCAATGTAGTGAGTTTTGAGGGCGCCAAAGCCGCTCTGGAACATAAGCTGGGATACAAATTCGAGAAGGATCCCAAACTAAGAGAACTAAACTTCAAGGCCATGGAGATAGGCAAGAAACTGGCCGAAGAATCCCTGACCAAGGAAGGGGTGTGTTAAGATGACAACCGTTAAGATCGAAGCTGTTACAACTCCCCTGGAAAAGGCGGTTTTTCACATTTTCCCCGCTTACTGCAAGGGCTGCGGCCTGTGTAAGGAAAAGTGCCCCAATGATGTGCTTAAATGGTCGGATAAACTGGGGGTATATGGAACTCCTACCGTAGAGCCCAAGGAAGATGACGGATGCATCGCCTGCAAGATCTGCGAGGCGGTCTGCCCCGACTGCGCCATACTAGTGGAAAAGATCCGCAAGGATAAAAAAGGCGCCTAATGATTCAAGAACAACCAAACGGCTTGGTGGAAAGTCACCAGGCCGTTTTTTACTGTTCTGAATAAGGCAGGAGGTCTATTAGATCGCCGAGGGACATTCCTCCGCAGGAGGTGTGTCCCTCTACCTTAAAAAAATCGGGCTTAAAGGGTTGACACTGCTTGACCTGCATGATAACATATATTTTGCGCGCGGCGGGAAGTGCAGCGCGGGGAGCCCGGAAAACGGGCGGCCCATGATCTTGATAAAACAGAACAGCAAGACTAAAGTGCGAAAAGATGTTACTTTTGCAAGAAGGTAACAGGCTCAAAAAGCCAAAGAGTAATTCAAGCCAGACAAAAACGTATGGCTAGGATAGAAACTTTTATTGGAGAGTTTGATCCTGGCTCAGGACGAACGCTGGCGGCGTGCTTAACACATGCAAGTCGAACGGAGCTTAAGAGGAAGCTTGCGAATCTTAAGTTTAGTGGCGGACGGGTGAGTAACGCGTGGGCAACCTACCCATAAGAGGGGGATAACAGTTG